>Ga0065165_1000409_pt1 | contig 68773 bp, 62 predicted proteins | sample AraplaMF_Cvi_mMF_FD_63813 | JGI IMG/M metagenome (GOLD analysis project Ga0065165, IMG submission 63813) | Arabidopsis root microbial communities from the University of North Carolina, USA - plate scrape MF_Cvi_mMF (version 2) (version 3) | ecosystem: Host-associated > Plants > Roots >... | reverse complement strand
ATCCGCTGACGCGTCAGCCGCTCACGCTCGAGTCGCTGGCGGAGCAGCCGCTGATCACCTATCACGAGGGCTATACCGGCCGCGCGCGCATCGACGCCAGTTTTGCCCAGGCCGGCCTGGCGCCCGACATCGTCATGTCAGCCCTGGACGCAGACGTGATCAAGACCTACGTGCAGGTGGGGCTGGGCGTGGGCATCGTGGCCGCCATGGCGTTCGAGCCCAGCCGCGACGCGGGCCTGCAGCGCCTGGATGCCAGCCACCTCTTTCCCGCCAACACCACCCGTATCGCGCTCAAGCGCGGCCACTACCTGAGGGGCTATGCCTACCGCTTCCTGCAGGAATGCGTGAGCAGCCTCACTGAGGAGGCGGTGAAGGACGCGATGGAGCTCGAGACCTGAACGGCGACGGTGGGACCGGCCGGCTGAAGAAGGCGTCGATCCGGGCGCCGTAGCGACTGCGCGCGTTCGGACTCATGTGGCTGAACAGGTCGGCCTTCAGGACCTGGCGGGCCTGGGCGGTCCCGAGCACTTCATCGACGCGCGCCGCCACCTCGCGGCCCCAAGGCGTGCGCGGGCAGGCCACGCCCGACACGATGGGGTCCGCCAGCCCCTGGATGGGCAGGCTCACCAGATCGGCGCTGTCGCTGCGTGTGGCCAGGTGGTCAGCCAGGATGAAGTCATATTCAAGCGTGTAGTCCGCCCGCCCGATGGCAATCATGGACAACAGATGGCCGCCAAAGTCCGGCGTGACATAGCCCGTCATGGTGCCCGGCGGCTGGCGCTGGATCATGTCGTCGAGTTCTCCACCATAGCTGCGGCCCTGGACGATGGCTCCGTGCAGCCGGGCCTCGGCCCACACACGCTCCAGATCCACTTCTCCCGCCGCATTGCGAGGCACCAGCGGCATCACCGCGCCGCGCACGACGAACTGATGCGGTGGAATCAGATGGGTGTCGGCAAACCACACCTGCGCATCGCGATCGGCCGTATGCAGCACGCCCAGCAGGCAGGCGGGCTCGCCGCTTTGCACCATGCGCCAACCGCGCTTGATGTTGGCCATCACCACTTCATGGCGTGTGCGCCCGCCCCAGTGGGCGGTGAGGTAGTCGGCCATCGTGTCTGCCAGACCCCGGCGGGGCCCTGGACCGGCATTGCCGGACGCCGGGGTGGTGTCGAGCTGCGGCATCAGCCAGACGATCCGGGCGGGCGGTTGCGACGCGCCCAGGGCAGGTGGCACGGGCTCCGCAGCCCCACCGGGCGATGCAAGGCTCAACACTGCGACACACAGCACGGCGGCACGGGCGGCGCGTGAGGCTTGAGTCCACTGCATGGCATTCGCTTCCATCGCAAGCTTGGCGAGGTTTCAGCATAAGCGCTTCACAGTCGCGGCGGAAAGCTTATCGATATTTGTTGGAGGACAGGCTAGGGGTGGCCTCGAATAATGAAAACGAATAAGCCCATTCGACAAACGCCGACCGACGATGAATTTCCAGCAATTGCGCTCCGTCCGAGAAGCACAGCGCCGCGGCTTCAACCTCACTGAAGTCGCCCATGCCCTGCACACCTCCCAACCAGGCGTGAGCCGCCAGATCCGGGAGCTGGAGGACGAGCTTGGCGTCGACATCTTCCATCGCGCCGGCAAGCGCCTGACCGGGCTGACCGAGCCCGGCCGGCATGTGATGCCCATCGTGGAGCGGCTGCTCCGGGAAGCGGACAACCTGCGCCGTGCCGGGGAGGATTTCGCCCGGGCCGACCGTGGCCATCTGCGTATCGCCGCCACGCACAGCCAGGCGCGCTATGCGTTGCCACCCGCCGTGCGGGACTTCCGGGGCACGCATCCGGAAGTGAGCCTGCAGTTCCAGCAGGGCACGCCAAGGCAGGTGGCCAGCCTGCTGATGGATGGCGAGGCCGATATCGGTATCGCGACGGAGGCCTTGACCCAGCATCCGGAACTGCTGACCTTGCCGTGCTACCGCTGGACCCACACCGTGCTGGTGCCGCCGGACCATCCGCTTGCGCTTGAAACGGCCAGCGGCCAGCCACTGACGCTAGAGCAGCTTGGCGGCCATCCCATCATCACCTATGAGACCGGCTACACCGGCCGCGGCCACATCGACGATGCTTTTGCGCGTGCGGGGGTGGACCTCAACGTCGTGCTGGTGGCCATGGATGCGGACGTGATCAAAACCTATGTGGAGCTCGGCCTGGGCGTGGGCATCGTGGCCGCCATTGCCTACGACGAGGAGAGGGACCGGCAGCTGCATGCCATTGATGCCCGCCATCTGTTCGCCGACAACCTGACCCGTCTGGCGGTGCGGCGTGATGCCTACCTGCGGGACTACGTCTACGCCTTCATCGAGACCTTCGCGCCGCCGCTGCGGCGGGAGGTGGTGGAGCAGGCCCGGCTGGACAAAGGCCTGTCCGACTGAAGTGGCCCATCCCTTAGAAGCTGCAAAGCAAAGCAGAACTTCTTGGTTCACTGAAAAGCGGCTTCTGCCTACAGTGAACCTTCGTCCCATCAACCGCCTAGCCTCCGTGAACGTCCTTCGCCGCACCGTATCGCTGCTTGCCGCCGCCACCCTGCTGGGCGGCGCCACGCTGGCCCATGCCCAGACCACCCTGCTCAACGTTTCCTACGACCCTACCCGTGAGCTGTACCAGGACTTCAACGCGGCCTTCGCGAAGTACTGGAAGGCCAAGACCGGCGAAACCGTTACCGTCAAGAACTCGCATGGCGGCTCGGGCAAGCAGGCCCGGTCGGTCATCGACGGCCTGGATGCCGATGTGGTGACGCTGGCACTGGCCTACGACATCGACGCGCTGTACGACCATGGCAAGCTGTTGCCGGCAGACTGGCAAAAGCGTTTGCCCAGCAATGCATCGCCCTATACCTCCACCATCGTCTTCCTGGTGCGCAAGGGCAACCCCAAGCACATCAACGACTGGCCGGACCTGGCCCGCAGCGGTGTCGAGGTCATCACCCCCAACCCGAAGACCTCTGGCGGCGCGCGCTGGAACTACCTGGCCGCCTGGGCCTATGCCCTGAAACAGCCGGGCGGCACCGCCGATTCGGCCAAGGCTTTCGTCAAGCGCATCTACGGCAACACCAAGGTGCTGGACTCCGGCGCCCGCGGCGCCACCACGACCTTCGTGGAACGCGGCATCGGGGACGTGCTTATCGCCTGGGAAAACGAGGCCTACCTGGCTGTCAAGGAGCTGGGCCCGGAGAAGTTCCAGATCGTGACGCCCAGCTTGTCCATCCTGGCGGAGCCACCCGTGTCGGTGGTGGACAAGAACGTCGACAAGAAGGGCACGCGCAAGGTGGCTGAGGCCTACCTGCAATACCTGTACACACCCGAAGGCCAGGACATCGCGGCGAAGAACTACTACCGTCCGCGCGACCCGAAGGTGGCGGCGAAATACGACAAGCAATTCGCTCCGGTGAAGCTCGTCACCATCGATGAGGTCTTCGGTGGCTGGCGCACTGCCCAGAAGACGCACTTTGATGACGGCGGGATCTTCGACCAGATCAACGGCGTTCGCTAGGGCGCCGGGCCATGGCGGACCACGCTCCGCCATGCATGCCCGCCCCCATGCGTATCGCTGATACGGCTGCGCTTCACCGTGCGGCGTTCCATTGGACGCCTGACCCTTTGTCTCCTCGGTCGGTCGAGGCCTTGCTTGTGCGCGGCCGACACCATCCAGACCGTTTGCTCTCACGAGCAGCCCCGCTGCGGCCTCTTCGTCGCGCGGGGCATTTTTTTCGCCTTCCCCCCCTTCGCCACCGGCTGGAGAGTGACCAACTACCGATGAGGGCGCCGCAAACCAGTGGACGCGGGATGGTGGGCAAAGCTGCCGGCCGTTATGCTTCTGGCGTGGATAACGTTGTCACCCTGCGGCGGGCGCTGGCCCTGCTGCTCGCTTTAGCCCCGTGTGCCGCCGCCCTTGCCGCAGAAGGCCAGGACCCCATGGCGGTCGACCGGATCACCTGGCTGACCTCCGACAGCACCGCCCCGGCGGTGCGCAATGCCCATGGGGTGACAGACCGGATCGTGCGCTACCTCAAGGTCTGGTGGCCCGGCGTGACGCATGAGGTGGTCGTGGCCAATGCCAAGCGAAGCTGGCAAATGATCCAGGACGGCCAGAGCGTGTGCCGCGCCAACATGGTGCGTACGCCAGAACGGGAAAAACAGGCCTACTTCATCAACACCCAGCTCACGCCGCCGCCGCAGCTGGTGGTGCGCCGCGACCGGCTCGTCCGCCTGCCCCGTACGGCCAGCGGCGAGGTGCTGCTGCCGCAGCTGCTGGCCGACAACAGCCTGCGCGGCGCCTTGGTGGATGGCCGCAGTTACGGGCCCGCCATCGACGAGATGCTGGAGCATCGGCCCGCCGGCAGTACGGTGACGCTGTACTCGCCGCGCGACTTCGGCGGACGCATCTTGCAGATGGTCCTGCTGGACCGGGCCGACTATTCCATCGAGCCCGACATGGCGCTTGTGATGCTGGGCGACCCGAAGGATCTGGTGACGGTGCCGATCCGAGGCGCCAGCGATCTGGTGATGGCCGGCATTGCCTGCCCCCGTACGCCGTGGGGGCTGGCCGCCATTCGCGGCATCGACCGCGCCTACGGGCGTCCGGAAGGCGCGGCCAACCTGCGCGAAGGGTTGATGCACTGGCTCACGCCAGAAACCCAGGCGCATTACGCCACCCAGTTCGACCAGTTCTACCGAGAGCGTTCCAAGCCCTCCAAGATCACGCCCTGACGCGCCCGGGCCAGCCTCAGCTGGCGTACTTGATAGAGCAGCCGTACGGACGGGTGCTGGACTGGGTGACCTTCTTGCCGGCAGCCAGCTCGCCCAGTGCCACCTTGACATAGGGCTCCGCCTTGGCGATGTCCTCGACCTTGGCAGTGGCAATGCTGTCGATGCCGCCCTTGTAGACCAGCATGCCCTGAGGATTGATGATGAAGATATGCGGCGAGGTCTGGGCGCCATAGGCCTTGCCGATCTGGCCACTGGCATCGAGCAGGGTAGCGGAGGGGGCGGCACCTCGCTGTTCGTTCAGTTTTTGGGCTGTCGGCCCATCGACGAAGCCCTGCTGGCCCGGCGCGGATGAAATCACCTGCAGCCACACGACGCCCTTGGCGACGGCGTCTTTCTGCAGCGCCGGGATGTTGCCGCTGCCATAGTGCTTCCTGACGTAGGGGCAGTCATGGTTGGTCCATTCCAGCACCACGGTCTTGCCCCGCAGGCTGTCCAGCGAAAGGCTCTTGCCGTCTGCCGTCGTTGCAGTAAAGCCGGGCGCTGGCTGGTCGACCTGTGCCTGGGCATGCGCGCCGCCCACCAGGGCCACGAGCGCGGCGCCGATGATCAGGCTGCGCCGCGCGTCCGAAGGCTGGTGCTGCGGACCCTGGGAGCGAGAGCCAGGCAGCAGCGGTTCCGAAGGGGATGTTGGCTTCATGGGTCAGTCTCCTGCATGCGCTTCACGGCGCGGTTGAACTGGGTTGGACGAGGTTGAACTGTGGTTTGAACGGCAGTGACGACGGCCTCAGGTGGCACCGCCTGCGACTGCCGCCGTCACCATGCCCGGGGTCAGGATTTGCGGCAGGACCTGGGCGTCACCACCCGATCCCGCGGGGTAGTACAGGTACAGCGGCACACCGCTGCGCCCATGGCGACCGAGCAGCTCAGTGATGCGTGGGTCCTGACGGGTCCAGTCACCTTTCAGATAGGTCACGCCGCTGGCCCGAAAGGCCTGTTTCACTTCGGCGGTCGATAGGGCAACGCGTTCATTGACCAGACAGGTGATGCACCACGACGCTGTCAGGTTCACAAAGACCGGCTTGCCCAGGGTGCGCAGTTCGGCCAGGCGCTCCGGTGAATAGGGTTCGAAGTCCTGGCCGGCAGCCGGCGACGACCCGGTTGACGCTTCCTGGGGAACCATCGTCAGCAGCGCCAGGGCGGCCGCAGCGGCCGTTGCGGCCGATAGCCCCCCGGCCCAGCGTGCCTTCGGTGTGGCCAGTCGGCTGACGCCGCGCAGCCACAAAGCCAGTGCGATCAGCCCCATGCCGGAGAGTGCCAGCAACACGCCTTGCGGCCCGGACTGCTGTGCCAGCACCCATACCAGCCAGATGGCGGCGCCGAACATCGGGAAGGCAAGGCCCTGTTTCAGCACCTCCATCCACCGCCCAGGCCGAGGCATGCGCCGCTGGAGCGCCGGCCAGAAGGCCAGCGCGAGATAGGGAAGGGCCAGGCCCGTGCCGAGCGCCATGAATACGAGCAAGAGCTCCGTGGGTGGTTGTGCCAGCGCATACGCCATGGCGGCGCCCATGAAAGGCGCCGTGCATGGCGTGGCCACCACGGTCGCGAGCACGCCAGTGAAGAAGCTGCCCATCAGGCCCTGCCGGCTCGCCATGCCCTGGCCGATGCCCATGAGGCCCGCGCCCAATTGCACGACGCCGGCCAAGGACAGCCCCATCACAAACATCAGCCAGGCAAGGAGCAGCACGAACAGCGGTGAGTGGAACTGAAACCCCCAGCCCACACTGGCACCAGCGCCGCGCAGCGCCAGAAGCAGGCTGGCCATGGCGGCAAAGGCCAGCAGGACGCCGGCGGCATACGCCATCCCTTGGCGCCTGTGCGTGGCTGCATCGCCCTGCAGGAAACTCAGCGCCTTGATGGCCAGCACCGGAAAAACGCAGGGCATGAGGTTCAGGATCAGCCCGCCCAACAGGGCCAGGCCGAGAGCTGCCCAGAGGCTCGGGGCATTCAGATCCGCTGCTGCGGCGGTGCCCGTCGCGGGCGGAGCAACAGCGCCGGCAGCGCTGGGCACGGCGCTACCGGCAACGGGGGCCTGCACGGCGTAGGCCTGCCCGTTCAGCAGCAGCAGGCCCTCCAGCGCCTGGCCTGCGCGCACGGGCTGTTCACCCGCCGGCATGCGCAGTTGCCATTGGCCCTGCGTCTGCTCCAGTTGCGGCCGCGCGGCATGTTGTATGCGGCCCCAGTCCTGCGGCAGGAACAAGACGTTCTCGGTGGCCTGCTGCGATGCCTGCCCGGCCTGCACGGGCCAGGTGACGATCAGTTCACGCCCGCTCGCGATGGCGCTGATCTGGAACGGTGCAGGCTTGGGCAGGCCAGCCCTCGCCTCGGACAAGGCCTGACGGTCCGGTGACGGCGTGGCTCGCGAGGCCACTCGCAGGGCCAGCCCCAGCGTCGCCTGCTGCGGAATGCATTCCTCCCGGCAGACGAGCCAGGTGGCCTCGGCCTGCAGCCGGACTGTCTCACCCGGCTTGAGCGACTCGGGCAGCCTCACTTCCGTGAGCAGCACCGTGCGGTCCTCGTAGCCGTAGTTGGTGATGGGGCCCACATCGAAACGACGAGGCGCTGGCCAAAGGATGTCGCCAGCCTGGGCGCCGGCAGGCAAGCGCCAGCTGATGCTGGTGGGTTGCCCGGAATCACCAGGGTTGCGCCAGTAGGTGTGCCAATGCGGCGCAATGCGTTGTTCCAGCCCGAGCAGCACGGTTTGACCCGGCTGGACCGCACCGGAATCGGACAGCAGACGAACACTGACTTCATCGGTCGACGCTCGGTCGGCCGGGACGGCTACAGCCGCGGCGGCACCTGCCCCTGGTGCTGCCGCGCCGGACGACAGCGGCGCCGCCTGGGCGAAACAGGCGGCGGGTACGGCCAGCAGCAACGCAGCCATCGAAATCGGAAGGGGTCGCATACACCCGATGCTAGAGGCAGCCCGGTGGGCTCACAAGCACGCTGAGCCGGAAATTCCTGATGCCCTTGATGGTCAGGGCTGAGTAGGACATCGGCAGGTGTAGCGCCTTCGCCTTGTTTCCTTACTATCGCGGTTTCTGGGATCGGTTGTCGCCAGGGTTCCGGGGATCATGGACCAATGATGACCTTGCTCTCTGTCCTCCGTGATCGATGGCACCACGGAGGGAAAGGGGAAATCGACTGCATCGTCCATCGCCTCGGACCGGCCTGCACTTGGTGCATACCTGAAGCGCGTGCGTGGGCCTTGGAAAACGTCGACACCCGGTTTCAGCTCTGTCCGGACGCCAGCGGCGACCCTCACGCGGCCAAATCCCAGCCAAAAAACGTCGACACCTCGCCTGGTGGCCCTGGATGGCCGCCTCAGGTCAAGGTCAAAAACGTCGACACCCGTGACGCGCCGCAGTGCGGGGCTGGCTGGCCGGTCGCACGGCGCGCCGGCATCAAAGGCGCGCGCGGCGTCCCGATGCGACAGCCCATGAAAAATGCGCAGACCCTGACAGCCGCTGACAAGTGGTCAGCGCCCGATGTCCACGCAATGAATAAGCCAGCCTGGCAGGGCGTGAAGCATCAGGCCGACGCCGGCGCGTGGGAGGACCGATCAGCCATTCGGAATGTCCGGCTCGCTCAGCAGCGTCAGCAACTGCAGCGATTCCTGCCAGCCCAGGAAGCACGCTTCGGGCGGGATCAGGTCTGGAATGCCCTCCTGCGTGATCTCGAGGTCAGTGCCGCAAAAGACCGACTTGAAGACCACCGTCGTGGTCATCTGGCCCGGCAGGTTGGGATCGTCGAACTGACTGGTATAGCGCAGGCGAGCGCCCGGCTTGACCTCCAGGTATTCACCGCCGAAGCTGTGAACGGCCTGGCCCGCGAAATTGGTGAAGGACATGCGCCAGCGACCCCCTACGCGTGCATCCATCTCATGGACCGTTCCCACGAAGCCGTGGGGCGGGAGCCATTTGCTCATCGCTGCGGCATCGGTGAAGGCGCGGAACAGGCGCTCGGGCGGTGCCTTGATCACGCGGTGCAGGTGGATGGTGTTGGGCATGGTGTCTCCGTCGGGTAAGGGTGGGTGCCTTCCACCATAACGGCTGGCCTGGCCGATGAGAAGGCGGGGGAGCCCGGCTTTCTCATCCCTCCCGCCGATGGCCTGGTGCTGGCGGTCACCGCCGCATCACCGCTTTGTCGGCGGTCCGATCCACACGCGCATCACCCGGTACGGCGGCCGGCCTTCGTCTTCGCCGCCTGTGAACGCCGGTGTCTTGTAGAGCTGGTTCACCGAGACGTAGAGCCAGCCCCCATCGAAGTGATGCACGCTGTCCGGCCAATCCAGCCGCGCATCCCGAACAAGCGGCTGTGAACGCCCGCGTGCATCCAGCTGGTCAATGCCAGACTCGTTGAGGTTGGTGAAGAAGTGGCGGCCATCCGCCGTGGTCGCGGCGCCGTCCGAGACCGGTTTTTCACCCACCATCCGGATGGCGGCAGCAGTCTGTTCATCGCTCACGCCAGGGCGCAGCAACGCTGCGGGCACTGCATTCCACCGGTGGCCGTTCATGGCGCCAAAGAACACCGTCTTGCGGTCGGCCGACAGCGTGATCGGATTGACGGCCACGCGCGCGGGCGCCCCCTGGAACTGGATGTCCTTGCCGCCGATGACCATGCGCGCCTCCGGATCCGCCTGCAGCGATGCATGCCCGCTGAAGCGACGGGCCTGCCCGGTCTTGGTGTTCACCGCAATGATGCCGGGGTTGGCGATGTCCGCGAGATAGGCCCAGCCATCGCGGTCGTCCACCGCCAGGTCCTGCACAAAACTGCCTTTGGGTGCGATGTCGGCCGGCAACTCCAACCGTTGCAGGACCTTGCCGCTGCGGATGTCAAAGCTCCACAGGCGCGTCTTGCCCAGCTGAAGGCCCATGTCGATGACCCACAGGCGGCCTTGGTGGTCGGCCTGCAGGCCCAGGGGAGAGTCGATACGGTCGTCGGACGGCGTGCCGGAGCCACGCTGCAGTTCCGCATTCGGCCACGGCCGATAGCTACCGGGCCCGGTGATCTCGATGAGCTGTTCACTGGCTGGCGCGCCAAGCGGATGCACCGTGGCAAAGAGCCGGCCGTCAGCGGCGGGAGCCACGTTGCCCGGGCGGATCGGCAACTCGGCCACCACTTCCAGCTGCCCCTTCTGATGGGGCTCGGCCTGGGCATTGAACATCGCGAGCGCAGCGCCCAGTGCAGTGAACCGCAGCGCCTGACGCACGCTGTTCATGAAGCGGCCATGAGGCGTACGTGAGATGGCGCGGGGGCCGCGGTGGATGGGCAGGCGCCGGGGCGGCGCGTTGAGGGTCGAAGCTTGGGTGGGGTGGCCGGTCAGGCTGGAGATGGACATGGGGCGTTCAAAGGCAAGCGAGGGCCGCAGTCTGCGACCCTCGGACGTTTCAATGAACCGGATACAGCTTGAACCTCTTTCAACGCACTGTTGAAAATCGGACAGGGCCTTGCGACCACCGTTGTCAGACTGAAAACGACCATTCCAGAATGCTGGCTCGCTCCGGACGGCGCGCCCTGGCCGCACGAGCCCGCGCCGCCTCCACCCAGCGTTTGGCCATCGGGAAGGGCCCAAAGCCCGATTCCGCGTTGATGTGCCCGACCAGGCCCAGGTTGCTGTAGCTGCTGCCCCAGCGTGTGGCCCAGCGCAGTGCGCTCGCCGCGCTCATCCAGGGGTCGTTCTGGCTGGCAAGCAGGCTGCTGGGGCGGCTCAGACGCTGGTGGGGCAGCCGCTCGGCCAGGCCGAACTTCTCGGGCTCCGCAGGCGCCACCAGCAGCGCCTCCCGGATGGGCGTGTCCGGATGCTGCTGCAGGTAGTGGACCAGCGCCAGGCAGCCGAAGCTGTGGGCCACGGCAATCCACTCGCCCTCGCCAGCCTGGTCCAGGCGGCTGTGAATACGTTCAGACCAGCGCTCCAGATCGGGCTCGCTGAAATCGCGCTGTCGCACCCGCTGGGCGTCCCGGTAGTGATGCTCCAGCCAGGTCTGCCAGTGTGCGGCCCCACTGTCATGCAGGCCGGGAACGATCAACAGCCGCGGCCCACCGGCCAGTGCGCGGGGTGGGTGGGCGCTGGTGCGGGCGTCTGGAGCGGGTGGATCGCTGGCGCGCGTGTAGTGTGTGGCTGTGGGGTCCATGGCCTGTCCTCACAGAATGGCCAGGGACACTTCGGTGGACTTCACCAGCGCCACCACTTCCTTGCCGACGGTCAAATGCAATTCCTTGACCGATCGGGTGGTGATGACCGAGGTCACCACCAGGCCCGCGGCTGTCTGTACGTCGACCTCAGACACCACCGGACCTTCGATGATTTCCTTGATCGTTCCGCGGAACTGATTGCGGACGTTGATGGCGCTGATGCTCATGAGGCGACTCCTTGAAGGCTGGTCATCAGCTTATGTAGGCGGCTTCCATCGACAAACGAAGGCTTGCGTGCAAGTTCATGCGCCGCAGGCATAAGGCCCGGACTCGTGGACGAGTCCACACAAGCACTGGAACTGGGGGCACGGGCTAGGCGTTTTCCTCGGTGCCCGCTCCAGCGGGCAGCGTTATGTTTTTGTCCACTACAACGCGTCCGGAGACAAAGCCATGAACCAACCTGCCTTTGTGGTTGGCGCCAGCCCCTCGTCCACCGCCGCTGCCGCAGCGCCTGAGCGGCCTGCTGCGGCCACCAGCTTTGGGGTGGCCGCCAGGATGTGGACCTTTGTCGGCGTGGTGGTGGTGGCGTTGTTGCTGCTCACCGGCTTTTCAGCCTGGCGCAACAACAGCACGCAGCGTGATGCGGCCGAGCGCATTGGCGCCCTGGACGCCAAGCAAGACGCCGCACAGCGGTGGCAATCGCTCGCAACGGGCGCCATCCTCCGGGCGCAGGCGTCAACCATCAGCAATGACCCATTCGTCAACGACACCTTCCGGGCCGAGATCACCGCAGCCGTTGCGGAGATCACCAAGGTGCAGAAGGCGATCGAGGCCATGGCGCTCACCGATCAGGACCGTACGCTGATCACGCGCATCGCAGAGCAGCGCAAGGTGGTGACGGCCTCGTCAGCCAAGGCGACCGAACTCAAGACCGCCGGCAACCTGGAGGCTTCCCGCGAGGAGGTCAGGGCGCGATTCAATCCCGCCGTGGCAACCTATCTGAGCAGCCTGAATGACTTCGTCACGTTGCAGGATGAACAAAAGGCCCGCGAACAACAGGCCGTCAACGATCAGCGCAGCGCCACCATGGCGGTGGCGTGGGTGGTCACGGCCTTGCTTGTGGTGGTGCTCCTGGGCGGCGCCGCATGGCTGGTGCGATCCATCCTGTCGCCGCTCCAGCAGGCACTGGGCTTGACCCATCGCATCGCGGAGGGCGACCTGACGGTCAGCTCCCGCAGCGACAGTCGCGACGAATTCGGCCAGCTGTTGAACGCCCTGGACCGCATGGCTGGCGAACTGCGCCGGCTGGTGGGTGAAGTCAGGCATGGCGTGGACTCCGTGTCGACCGCCTCCGGGGAAATCGCCAGCGGCAACCAGGACCTGAGCGCCCGCACCGAGCAGACCGCATCCAACCTGCAGCAGACCGCCAGTTCGATGGAGCAACTGACCGCCACGGTCACGCAATCCGCCGACACCGCCCGTCAAGCCACCCAGCTGGCCGGCTCGGCAGCCGAGGCAGCGCAGCGGGGCGGCACGGTCGTGACCCAGGTGACCGACAACATGAACGAGATCACCGCCAGTTCGCGCAAGATCGCCGACATCATCGGGGTGATCGACGGCATCGCGTTCCAGACGAATATCCTGGCGCTGAATGCTGCGGTGGAGGCCGCCCGCGCGGGTGAGCAGGGCCGAGGCTTCGCGGTCGTGGCTGGCGAAGTCCGCACGCTGGCACAGCGCAGCGCCGAAGCGGCGAAGGAAATCAAGGCGCTGATCAATGCCAGCGTCGAGCGCGTGGAGCTCGGCGCGGAACTCGTCGCACAAAGCGGCGCGGTGATGCAGGACATCGTTGGCAGCGTCCGGCGAGTGAGCGACCTGATCGGGGAAATCTCCGCTGCTTCGACGGAACAGCGCGACGGGATCGGACTCGTCAATCAGGCGGTCACCCAGCTCGACCAGATGACCCAGCAGAACGCTGCCCTTGTGGAGCAATCCGCCGCCGCAGCGCATTCCATGCGCGAACAGGCGCATCGGCTGATGGATGTGGTGTCACGGTTCAACGTGGGCACGGGTTCGGTGATTCCCGGCCAGGGATTGGCGGGCACTGGCAGCACGGCCCTCCCACGGTCGACAGCCGCTGCACGCCCCAGTCCGACGTCGGCCGCCAGGAGCCCTGTGGCCAAGGGGAGCGTGGCAGCGTCGACGCGCTTGTCCACATCCCCATCCACACGGTCATCCACAGGCTCATCCCCAGCTTCATCCACAACCCGCACAAGCGCGACGGCAACAGCCGGATCGGCTGGCACCGTGCGGCCCACGCCAGCACGCGCCGCCGCGCCAAAGGCCACCGCGACGCCCGCGAGGGCACCAGCGCCCCCTGCACCCACGCCGCAAGACGACTCCGGGGAGTGGGAAACGTTCTGAGCGCGCCGGCCGCTACGCCCCTTGGCGTGAGGTTGGCGGGCCCCTTGGCGGGATGAGCCCCGCCCGCCGCGGTTAAGGCCCGGTAAAGCGGGCTTGTTCCCGCTCCGGGCCTGCGCGGCCGTCACAGAGCGCCGGGCACAATACCAGGCTGCACTCCCCGCCCAGCGGGGCCGCCAGCGTTCGCCGCCTGCTCAACGACTCCATCCCCATGTTCAATTCCCTCGCACGAAGCGCCGCGGCGCTCAGCTTCCTGGCCGCCTGCTGCGGACAGGCCTACGGCTTTGGCGCCGTCGGCCACAACACGGTCGGCGAGATTGCCGGCCAACTCATCCAGGGCCACCGCGCGGCTGCGGAGGTCAAGCGCATCCTTGGGGATGTCTCGTTGCGAGACATCGCTGTCTGGGACGATTGCGTCAAAGGGATCGACGTCTACAAGGACTTCAAATACACCTCCACCGGCCGCTACCCTGAATGCGCGGTGTTCGAGAACAAGCCGGACGAAGAAGCGCGGATGCGGGACTACGTCATGCGCAACAACGAGCAGTGCAAGCCCAAGGCCGGCGATGAAAACTGCCACAAGCAGTACCACTATGCCAACGTTGCCATCCAGCGGGGCCGCTATGAGACGGGCGCCGTGGGAACGAGCGACCATGACCTGGTGCCAGCCCTCAAGGCTGCCGTTGTGGTGCTCAAGGGCGGGCCGTCGACCCCACCGATGAATCTGAACGAGCGGGAAGCGCTGGCGCTGGTCGCCCACACGATGGGTGACATGCACCAACCCCTGCACATGGGCTCGCTCTACCTGGATGCCGATGGCAAGGTCTATGACCCAGACAAGCAGGGCGCGGATGCCCAGACCCACACGGTGGGCGGCAATGCCATCACCCTGCCAAAGCCTGACGGCACGCCGGGCGGGAACCTGCACAGTTATTGGGACGGCCTGCCCAACCGCCTGAGCGCCGCCCAGCTGGCGGCCATGCCGGCCCAGGCCCGACTGGTGCCGCCGACGGGCGGGTCGCCGGACCTGTGGGTCAACGAATGGGCCACAGAATCCCTGCTGCAGGCCCGGCTGTCCTTTGAAGGCATGAGCTTCGGGCCCCGTCAGCAGACGCCGCGTGGCCCGCGCTGGGCCGCCACGCCCCCCGCCGACTATGACGCCCGCAGCACCGAGCAAATCCGTTTGCAGTTGATCAAAGGCGGCGCCCGACTGGCGCAGCTGCTGATGGACATCTGGCCGGACCAGCCTTGACGCCAGGGCTCCGCAGCCTTCCCCAGCGCCCCGCCTAGCGGGGCTTTTTTTCGTTCAAACCTTCGTTTGAGGCCCACCTTCGGCCGGTGCATGAAGCTGTGGAGCGTTCGCTCATAACTGCCCGGTTGTCCACAGCGCCGGCCGTCGGCCCGAACTTGTTGTCGATCGGTCCAAGGGTCAACAGGGGTTCGGCCCACATGGTTCAAGGACACGCAAACCGTTGAACGGCAAAGGCTTTTGCCACTTATCCACATTTTTTGGCAACACCTACCAATACAACTAAGGAGATATACAAGACAAGGAAGTAAGAAAAAGCGGGCGTGTCACACTCTCGGGATGTCTGCTTTGCCCTCTTCCCTGTTCACGGCCTCGGCGGCTTTTGAATCCGCCTGCCAGATCGATGCGCTGCCAGCCAGCCATCGCAGCCATCGCCTGCATGGCCATAGCTATCTCGCCACAGTCCGCGCCGAGTTGCCGGCTGGCTGGGCGCCGTTTCCTGGTGGTGAAGTCCATGCCCTGCGCGACTGCCTGGAACGCTGCGTGGCGCCGCTGGACCATGCGCTGCTGAACGACCAGATCGCCCAGCCCACCGACGAGAACATCGCCCGGTGGATCCGCCAGCGTCTGATCAACGAATTCGGGGTGCCGGGCATCAGCCAGGTCGGCATCCAGAGCACCACGCACTCCGGCGTCGACCTGGATGCAGGAGGGCGGGCCCATGTCTGGCGTCGATACCGCTTCCAGGCAGCGCACCAGCTGCCCAACGTGCCAATGGGGCACAAGTGCGGCCGCATGCATGGGCATGGCTTCGAGCTGATCCTGCATGCCAACCAGGACCTTGGCGAACGGGACCTGAGCATTGATTACGACCACCTGGACGAGATCTGGGCACCGTTCCATGCCTTGCTCAACTACCAGTGCCTGAACGAGATCGAAGGCCTCACCAATCCGACCAGCGAGATCATCTCGTCCTGGCTGTGGGCACGGATCAAGCCCCAGTTGCCGGAGCTCAGTTGGGTGACCGTGTACGAAACGGGCTCCAGCGGGGCCAACTTCGACGGCGAGCGCTATCGGATCTGGAAGGAGTTCACGCTGGACAGCGCCGTCAAGCTTCGCCGTGCGCCGGGCGACCATCCGCTGGCGGGCATCCATGGCCACACCTTCACCTTGCGCTTGCACCTGAGCGCCTTGCTCGACCAGGTCTATGGCTGGGCCATGGACTTCGGCGATGTGAAGCGGCTGTTCGATCCGATCTTCAAGTCGCTGGACCACCATCCGCTGCATGAGATTCCTGGCTTGGCAGATACCGACACCGCCAGCCTGGCCGCCTGGATCCTGGATCAGTCCAGGGCCCAATTGCCGCCGCTGGAACGGGTGGACCTCTATGAGACCCGCGGCAGCGGCGCCATCGTGAGCCTGGTGCCGTTCGAGGAGCTGATTCCGGTATGACCTACGCCGTCAAGGAAATGTTCTACACCCTGCAGGGTGAGGGAGCGCAGGCCGGCCGTGCCGCTGTGTTTTGCCGTTTCGCCGGCTGCAACCTGTGGTCGGGCCGTGAGCAGGACCGCACCGCAGCGGTATGCACCTTCTGTGATACCGACTTCGTCGGCACGGACGGGCAGGGGGGCGGCAAGTTCGCATCCGCCGATGCGCTGGCGGATGCGGTGCTGGCTCAATGGCCCGCAGGGGCGGCCGGCAGGCCTTACGTGGTCTGCACGGGTGGGGAGCCGCTGCTGCAGCTGGATGCGCCGCTGATCACCGCCCTGCATGCACGCGGCTTCGAAGTGGCCGTGGAGACCAATGGCACGCAGCCGGCGCCCGAAGGCCTGGACTGGATCTGCGTCAGCCCCAAGGCGGATGCCGAACTGGTGCTGACCAAGGGCCATGAACTCAAGCTGGTGTATCCCCAGCCGCTGGCGCCGCCAGAGCGCTTCGCCGGCCTGGCGTTTGACAACTTCTTCCTTCAGCCCATGGACTCGGTGCTGCAGAAGCAAAACACCAAGGCCGCTGTGGCCTATTGCATGGCCCATCCGCAGTGGCGCCTGTCCATCCAGATGCACAAGGTCGTGGGCATAGACTGAAACGGTCCGGGCTGTAAAGCCAACAAGGCTGTGGAAAAGTTTCTGGCAACCACCTGCTTGTCCACAGCGCCGGCTCGATCCGCCCATCTGTTATCACTCCATGCAAGCGTAATCAGGGGCTTCGCACACAGCGTTTATCCTTGGGCAAGTCCTTGATCGGCTTCAGGAATTCGCCCTTATCCACAGATGGGGCGGCCCTCTACTAAGACGACCAGAGAGATATATAAAACCTTGATGTTGAAAAGAGAGGCGAGAACTTTTCCTCCGGCGTTGTTGCAACGGCCGGCCGGAGAAGGCGGCGCTTGAAGGCTGGAAGCCGGCCCTGCACACTGCGAAGCCATGGACATCGTCGACCTGCAATTGCGGCTGCGAGCTTTCGCCAAGGCGCGTGGCTGGGAGCCCCACCTCACGCCCAAGAACCTGGCCATGGCGCTGGTGGTGGAAGCCGCGGAGCTGGTGGAAATCTTCCAGTGGAAGTCGGCAGAAGAGTCATGCACGTTGAACGAGGCCGAACGCACCCATCTCGGAGAGGAAATTTCGGACGTACTCATGTACTTGCTCCAGATCGCCGACCGCAGCGGCGTGGACATGGCTGCCGCCGTGGAGCGGAAGCTGCAGCTCAACGCACTGAAGTACCCGGCCCCCACTGTGCCTCCCGTTTGAGTGAAGGCGCACATGTGGGCCTCTTGCCTCGCTAACCTCCACCTCCACCTCCACCTCAACATCGTCGCCACGCCCTCATCCTTGCTCCGCTCGCCTTCATGAACAGGACCATCGCCGTCATCGACTTCGAAACCACCGGCCACTCGCCCCAGGGCGGCGGCCGCGCGACCGAAATCGCCGCGGTGCTGCTGCGAGATGGGAATATCGTGGGCCACTACCAGAGCCTCATGAACACCGGCGCGTGGATCCCTCCGATGATTGAGCGGCTCACCGGCATCAGCAACGAGATGGTGGCGGATGCACCCGATGCGGCGGTGGTCATGCGGGAAGTGGCTGCCTTCACACAGGGCTGCGGTTTTGTCGCACATAACGCGTCGTTCGACCGCGGCTTCTGGATGGCGGAGCTGGCTCGCGCACAGGAGGGAGCCGACGTCGACCCAGGCTCGGCGAAGTTCACCCCAGAGTTCGTCTGCACCGTGAAGATGGCCCGGCGGCTTTACCCAGAGTCGCCCAATTGCAAGCTGGGGACGCTCGCGCTGTATCACCGCTTGCCGAACAACGGACGGGCGCACCGTGCGCTGGCCGATGCGATGACCACCGCCCAACTGGTACAGCGCATGCAGCGCGACATCGCCTCTGAACTCGCGGAGTCGCTTCAGGAACTGAATGTCGAGCATGAACTGATGCTGCGGCTTCAGGCTGTTGCCCGCCCCCAGTGGCCCAAGGCGGCGATCGGGTACGCCCGGGACTTCCGGCGGCATCAGCAAGTCTCCCTGGTGTAGGGCTCCTTCGTCTTGCTGGTCAGCTTGAGAACATCCGCAGCGATGGGTCTCAAAAGCGGGCCAGCAAATCATTTGCTGTCAAGATGCCTGTTTGGCCGCAGAGGCTGGGACAATCTTGGGCTTTTCCCGATTTGCGTTTGTTCTCAGGTATGTCGAGTATTCAGGTTCGCCCGGCCACGTTACGTGATGCCAAGGCCATCGCCCAGATCCAGGTTGCCTCTGCGCAGGACGCTTACAAGGAGTTCTGGCCAGATGCCGCTTTAAACGGTCTGTCCGTGGCCCAGCGCCAAGCGTATTGGCGCGAGGCCATCAACATGTGCGAGCCACAAGTACTGGTGGCCCATCTGGACAATGAAGTCATGGGCTTTGTTGGCTTCGATCGTTCGCGGGACAAGGGCACGCCCTCGACCACCGGCGAGATCTGGGCCATGTACGCCGCGCCTGCCCATTGGGACAAGGGTGTGGGCCAAGCCCTCGTGGAAGCAGCACAGGAAGGCCTGCAGGAAGAAGGGTGCACCCGTGTGACCCTGTGGACCTACAAGAACAATGTGCGCGCCCTGCGCTTCTTCGAAATCGCCGGTTTCCGCCAGGAAGCCGACAGCGTCAAGGCGATCGACGTGGAAGGCAAGCCGCTGGAGCAGATGCGCCTGCATCGCTCGCTCATCTGAGACCCCACGCGTTCAACGTTTCTGGCGAGCCGCAGCTGCACTGTGAGGTGCAGCGGGCTCGCCTTCAACTTTGGTGGTTGCCGTGCTGGCCAAGCTCACTTCAAAAAATCAACTGACGCTGCCCAAGAGCGTCACGGACAGCCTAGGCCCGGTGCAGTACTTCGAGGTCCAGGTGCAGGCAGGGCAGGTGGTGCTGACACCGGTGCGTATCCAGCGGGGCGATGCAGTGCGCGCCAAGCTTGCCGAGTTGGAACTCGGCGAAGAGCTGTTCGCTGATGCGCTGGCATGGGCCGCCGAGGCGCCAGCGGCTGCTTCGCGCCCGAAACGCAAGGCCGCGGTAGCGGCCCCTCGGCCCTCGAAGGTGGCAGTCAAGGCCACGCCCAAGGCGACGGTCAAAGGGTCGGGCACCAAGAAAGCCGTCAAGACAGCCAAGGTTGCAGCAGTGGCCGCAGCGCCAAAGGCGGCCAAGGCCACCAAGCGACGCCCGGCCGCATGAGCGGCGCCCGCCCGACACGTCTGGCGCGGGCCGCAACGCCAGCCCGCGTGGTGCTGGACCCGCAGCTGGTGCTGCGGGCGCTGCTGCATTCGGACGAGCAGGCGCGTCAGCTGCGGCGGGCCTGGCAGCAAGGGCTCATGCGCCCTTTGTTGAATGCCGAAGGCGCTGCACAGCTGATGCGCGCGCTGGCTTATCCCGCCCTGGGCCTGACCGCTGGCGAATGCGAAGAGCTGCTGGCGGACTTTCTGCCGTATGTGGATGTGGTGAAGCTCGAGGGCGGTATGCGGATGGCGGCTGCGGGGCTGACGCCTTCGCAAGTCCAGCTGCTGCAGCTGGGCCGCAGCGGCGACGCACGCTGGATCATCACAGGGTCCGCGGCGCTGCTGGCCTGGGCCGCGCGTGCCAGCAAGCGCCAGCCAGGCGCTCGGGACCACGGCGCGATCATTGACGTTACCTCGTGGTACCGGGTGTTGACCCCCTCCCAGAAGACCCAGCTGCTTTGCTAAATTGCGCGCTCCCTATGAGCAGCAGCTTCCAGAATCGAATCCCGACCAACATGTGGCGCGTGGTGTTCTATGAACGCCGCGGCAACCGTATCCACGTCGACCGCACGGGCCCATGGCTGCCCGAAAAGCGGCAGGCCACCCAGTGGGCCCATTGGTTCTGCGAGCGGGGTTACCACGTGGCCTTGCAAGACCAGACGGGCATGACGGAGAAGGTGAACCCGGGCCTGCCCAGCTAGGCCTGGGCCGCTGTCAGGCCGCATCCCGGTATCCCTGGCGCTCAAGCGCCCAGCCATCCGTTGCAGCGCTGCCATGGCTTTGCATGCGCACGGTGCTCAGGCGCTTGTGGACTGCGCGCTGGACCAGATGCTCCGCCTGCTGGGCCGTCAGGCGCAGCGCGAAACGCGTCCAGCGCTTTTGCAGGAGTGGGTCACGCCACGCGTCTTCCAGCGCCCAGCGGATGGCCATTGGATCGCTGAGCGACTGGCATGGCAGCACGCGTGGAACCAGTGCCATGACGAAGCGGGAGAAATCTGCCCGGGCCTCGTCGCTCAGCAAGGACTCCAGGCGTGTGAGCCGCTGGCTCCAGCCAGGGGTGGCCAATTGCCGCGTCACCAGGGCCTGCAAGGCCTGGATGGGGTTGAACATCCGCAAGCGGTTGGGCGGCAGGACGATCAGGGGCAAGGTCGCCGCGAGCTCGTGCGGCACCTCGCTGACGAAGCTGGAGAGCACGGCCATGCGCTCCCAGGCACGAGCATCCAGGTCGCCGGCCGTGGTCATCGGCCCTTGTCGAAGGCTTTGCGCCATGGCCCAGGCCTGTTGCCAGCTGCGGTCCGCCTTGGCGGTGTTGGCGGCCCGGCTGATGAAGGCCAGATTACCTGCGGCATATCCGGCATCGTCCCGGACACGGTCGACGGTGCGCTGCTGTGGGTCCTGCGCCTGATCGGTGAGGGGCAGCCGGCTGATGGGGCAATGCGTGGTGTCCAGCTGCTGCAGGTAATTGGGCGTGACCAGCAGCGTCTCGAACTGGCGGCCGCGCTGCCAGGCGTGCAGGCGCAGGGAAAGCCACAGCTGTGTATGACGGTGTGTGCGCAAGGTGCGGGCGCCAAAGGTGGCGCGGCCCAGTTGCCAGCCCTGCTGCAGCGGTGACTGCCGGAACAGCTGGTCGACCGGCGGCGTGAGGCCGTGATGCGCGTAGTCCCAGCCGAGTTCGAACCCCAGCCGTTCGTGGGTGGACAGGGTGGGTGCAGGCGTCTGCGAGGCCTCGATGGCCATGGGCAACGCGAGCTGCTGGACGGAAATGTCGTGCGGGGTTCGTTGGACAGTGGCCACCATGGGACGCTCCTTGAAAGGCAAGTGGTTCAGGCTTGGAATCAAGTGTGAGCGCCAGGTAGCTCATAGAATGAGCCACCTGCAGGACGACGATGGATTTATTTGTCCGTCCGCGCTGCAAGACAACCGCTGAAAGGTGTCGCCCCTTGGACCGTACCGAGCGCTTCTACAAGATCGAAATGCTGATTCGCAGCCGCGGCTGTGTGAGCTTTGCCGACCTCAAGGCGGCGCTGGAGGTGTCCCCGGCGACACTCAAGCGCGATCTGCAGTACCTGCGGGAGCGCATGGACGCCCCCATCGAATACGACCCGTCCGAAAACGGTTACCGCTTCGGGCAGCAGTGGCGTGGCCAACGCCATGAACTGCCGGGCGTGTGGTTCAGCGAGAAGGAACTGCACGCGCTGCTGACCATGCATCAACTCATGGCCAGCCTGGATGAGAACGGTCTGCTCAACCGCCATCTGCAGCCCATGCTGGACAAGCTCATCGGCATGCTCGGCGGAGATGAGCAGCAGGCGCAGGAGATGACCCGGCGCATCAAGCTGATCTCGACCGCCCGGCGACGCGTGGCGTCAGAGCACTTCGAGACCGTGGGCAGCGCGGTGGTGAAGCGCCAGCGGCTGCGCTTTCGGTATCGCAAGCGCGGCCAGGGCGGCGCTGCGGTCAGCGAGCGCGAGGTGTCGCCGCAGCGGCTGGTGCACTACCGCAATACCTGGTACCTGGATGCCTGGTGCCATGGCAGCCGAGGCATGCGGCGCTTTGCGCTCGACGCGATGGAAGAGGCGCAGGTGGTGGAAGACGCCACGCTGCACAGCCTGCCACTGCGCCAACTGGAAGAAGAACTGGACCAGGGCTACGGCATTTTCGCGGGCGGTGATCCGCAGTGGGCCACGCTCGTCTTCAGTGAGAGCGCTGCGCGCTGGGTGGCCAGCGAGGAATGGCATCCCTCCCAGCGCAGTGAGTGGTTGCCGGACGGCCGGTGGCGGCTGGAGCTTCCCTTTGTCGACGCCACTGAACTGCTGATGGACCTGTTGCGACACGCGGGTCAGGTGGAGGTCGTATCGCCGCCGGCGTTGAAAGAGGCCTATGCCCAGCGCCTGCGCAATGCCGTTGCGGCCTTGGACAAGCAAGCCTGAAGACATCTGAAGGCTTCTGAAGGCCCTGAAGACTCCTGGGGGACCTTTTGAACTCAAGGGCCTCTGACCGCCCCTGCGCGGATGCAGGGGTTGGCGCCCGCGTCCGGAAGTTGCGTCAATGGCCCGACCCACCGTCGCCGGTCATCGTGCCGGCACTGGCAGCCTGGGCAGACGCTTCATCCGCCTCGTACCTGGCCAGACGCTCGCTCTTCCAGTAGACGTCGTCGCCCCCTTTGCCGTCCAGGTTGGCCCGGTTGAGCACGCGCGCCAGGACGAACAGCAGGTCGGACAGCCGGTTCAGATAGTGACGAGGGGCCTCGTTAAGCGTTTCCTGTGCCGCGAGCGTCACCACGGCACGCTCCGCGCGCCGGGCGACAGTGCGGCAGACGTGGGCGATGGCAGCGCTGCGGGTGCCGGCGGGCAGGATGAATTCGGCCAGGCGGGGCAACGTGGCGTTGTGGTCCGCCAGCGCCTGGTCCAGGTGCAGGACGGCCGCGTCCTTGAGCAGGCGGTAGCCCGGCATGCACAGTTCGCCCCCAAGGTTGAACAGTTCATGCTGGATGGTCACCAGCAGCTCGCGCACAGGCTCGGGCAGCGGCTCGGCCAGCAGCACCCCGATCTGGGAATTGAGTTCGTCCACATCGCCCATCGCCTGGATGCGCAGGTGGTCCTTGGGCACGCGGGTGCCGTCACCCAGGCCGGTGGTGCCGTCATCACCGGTTCGGGTCGCAATCTGGGAGAGTCGGTTGGCCATGGCGCGGATGCGTTGGATGCTGCAAAGCCCAGCATCTTGCCGCAGATCGCGCGCCGCCGGGGTCAGTGCCTGCGACCGCTGCGATGGAACAGGCTGCGCTGGACGCCGGCATGGGGCGTCATGGTGTGCGCCCCAGCGCCGGGTGTGCGGTGGGAGGGCGCACGTGCCGCATGAATGGCGCGCGGCGGCGGGGTGGGCGGCTCAGGGCGCCGACGCGGGCGAGGTTCTTCCGGCAGGGAGACGCTGCCAGCTTGATGCGTCTGCGCCTCCTCAGCGCCGGTGATGCGGCGCAGCTGATCCTGCCACCAGATCTTGAGCCAGTCGAAACGCAGGGATGCAAGCAGGGTCAGGACCAGCAGCACCAGGAACACGGACCAGACCAGGTCCGGGGAGGGGCCGGGGGAAGAGGCCTGGGAAGAGGCCAGGGAAGAGGCCTGAGAGGAGACGAACCAGGAAGAAGAAGACATGAGAAGGCTCCTTTCCAGTTGGCCAGCGGTGGCGTCCAAGTGCTCGGCCAGCCGTCTGCGTGGCTCTATCGTGGCACTGACGGCGTACGACCGCAAGCTTCCTACAATGGGCCCAACGCGCCGAGCGGCTGCAGGAGATGCTGATGAATGCACCACGTGAGCCTTGGGGCGACGCTGCCCCTCGTCCGGTCCCCACCGCCATGCTGGAGGCCCTGCTGGAGCGCTTTGGCAGCCGATGCTCGACAGCCCTGCCCATCCGGCAGCAGCATGGCCGCGACGAATCCCCCTTCGACGTGGCCCCGCCCGAGGCCGTGGTCTTTGCAGAGACGAACGAGGAAGTGGCCCAGGTGCTGGCGCTCGCGGACGAGCACCGCGTGCCGGTCATTCCCTTTGGTGCCGGTACGTCGCTGGAAGGCCACCTCCTGGCTGTGCAGGGCGGCATCAGTCTGGATCTCTCCCGCATGAACCGCATCCTGCAGATCCATGCCGACGACCTGACGGCGACGGTGCAAGCGGGCGTCACACGGCATCAGCTCAATGCTGAGCTGCGCCACCTGGGCCTGTTCTTTCCGATCGATCCGGGTGCGGACGCCTCCATTGGCGGCATGACGGCAACGCGGGCGAGCGGCACGAACGCCGTGCGCTACGGCACCATGCGCGAGAACGTGCTCGGGTTGACGGTGGCGACGCCGCACGGCCGGCTCATCCACACGGGTACCCGCGCCCGCAAGAGCAGTGCCGGATACGACCTGACGCGCCTGTATGTGGGCAGCGAAGGGACGCTGGGGGTGGTGTGCGACAACACGCTGCGGCTGTATCCCCTGCCTGAAGCCGTGTCGGCCGCCGTCTGTTCGTTCCCCAGCATTGATGCGGCGGTGCGCACCACCATGGCGATCATCCAGATGGGCGTGCCCATTGCACGCTGCGAGCTGCTGGATGCGCATGCGGTGCGCGCGGTGAACCGCCATGACAAGCTGGCGCTGCCAGAGTCGCCCATGCTGCTCATGGAGTTCCACGGGTCGACGGCCAGCGTGCAGGAACAGGCGGCGACGGTACAGGCGCTGGCCAGCGACATGGGCGGCACTGATTTCGATTGGGCGACCACGCCGGAGGACCGCACCCGGCTGTGGACGGCCCGGCATCATGCCTATCTGTCCGCGTTGCAGATGCGGCCCGGATGCCGCTGCGTCACGACCGACACCTGCGTGCCGATCTCGCGGCTCGCGGAGTCGATCAATGCATCGGTGGCCGACGTGCAGGCCAGTGGCCTGCCGTATTTCATCGTCGGCCATGTGGGCGACGGCAACTTCCACATGGGCTATTTGATCGACCCTGCCCAGCCCCAGGAGCGCGAGCTGGCGGAACAGCTGAGTGCGCAGATGGTGGCGCGTGCCATCCAGATGGAAGGCACCTGCACCGGTGAGCATGGCATCGGGCTGCACAAGCAGGCCTTCCTGCTGGAGGAGGCCGGCGCAGGGGCGGTGGATCAGATGCGCGTGCTCAAGACGGCGCTGGACCCGCACAACATCATGAACCCCGGCAAGATCTTCCCGTTCAGTGCTGGGGTGCCGGCACGCTCCAGCGCCGCGTGACGTCGCCGCGGGCGTTGACGCTTTCCAGCTGAACGCCAAAGCCCCACAGCCGGGCCACATGCTTGAGCACCTCCTGGGCCTCGTCATGCAGCGGGCGGTCCAGGTGCTGCGTGTGGCGCAGGGTCAATGAGCGGTCGCCGCGCAGGTTGACGTTCCACACCTGGATGTTGGGTTCGCGCGTGGAGAGGTCGTACTGACGCGACAGGGCCTGGCGCACGTGCTGGTAGCCCGCCTCGTCGTGGATGGCGGAGATCTCGTATTCGGATTGCCGCTCATCGTCCAGGATGGAGAAGAAGCGGAAGTCGCGCATCAGCTTGGGGCTCAGGTACTGAGCGATGAAGCTTTCGTCCTTGAAGTTGCGCATGGCGTGGTCCAGCGTGGGCAACCAGTCGCTGCCGGCAATGCCAGGGAACCATTCGCGATCTTCCGGCGTGGGCGCCTCGCAGATGCGCTTGAGGTCGGTGTACATCGCAAAGCCCAGCGCATAGGGGTTGATCTGCGCCAAGGAGGGCTGGGAGACTACGTTGGTGTGGGACTTGAGCCACTCGATCATCATGCCGTCGGACAGGTAGCCGTCGTCATACATGGTGTTGAGCAGGCGGTGATGCCAGAAGGTGGCCCAGCCTTCATTCATGACCTGGGTCTGGCGCTGTGGATAGAAGTACTGCGCAATCTTTCGGACGATGCGCACGATCTCCCTCTGCCAGGGCTCCAGCAAGGGCGCATTCTTCTCGATGAAATACAGCAGGTTCTCCTGCGGCTCGTCGGGGAAACGACGCTTTTCTTCGGCCTTGGCCTCGTCTTCCTGGCGGCGGGGCAGGGTGCGCCACATGTCGTTGACCTGCTGCTGTGCATAGGCCTCGCGCTCCTTGCGCATGGCCTGTTCCTGCGCAAGCGACAGCTTGGCTGGACGGCGGTAACGGTCCACGCCGTGGTTCATCAGCGCATGGCAAGAGTCCAGCGTGGCTTCAACGGTGTCCAGCCCATAGCGCTGCTCGCAGTCGGCCACATAGTTCTTGGCGTAGACCAGGTAGTCGATGATGGACGACGCATCGGTCCACATGCGGAACAGGTAGTTGTTCTTGAAGAAGCTGTTGTGGCCGTAGCAGGCATGCGCGATGACCAGCGCCTGCATGGCCAGGGTGTTCTCCTCCATCAGGTAGGCGATGCAGGGGTCGGAGTTGATGACGATCTCATAGGCCAGCCCCATCTGGCCGCGCTTGTAATTGCGCTCGGTGGCAATGAACTCCTTGCCGTAGCTCCAGTGGCGGTAGTTCACCGGCATGCCGACGGAAGCGTAGGCGTCCATCATCTGCTCGGCGGTGATGACCTCCAGCTGGTTGGCATAGGTATCCAGCCCATAGCGCTCCGCCGTCTTGCGGATGACGTCGTGGTATTGCTCGATCAGCTCGAAGGTCCAGTCGCTGGGCGAGGGCAGGGGCTGTTCCGGACGGCGCTCCAGCGGCTTCATGCGCAGCAGCGGCGCCTTGCTCCGGCGTCCGCCATATTCGGCTTCAGTGCTGCCAGCACTGACAACACGCCGGTTTTCGATGGTGCTCATGGTTCAACCTCCAGGCGTCAGGCGCTGACGCCTTCCTTCTTGAAGAGGTCTCGAAAGACCGGGTAGATCTGGGACACCTCGACGGCTTTGCGCATCGCAAAGTGAGGCGTTTCCTCGGCCAGGCGGGCGTATTCCTCCCACAGGTTCTGCTCGGCCTCGGCCACTTGCACATAGGCGTAGTAGCGGCACAGCGGCAGGATCTTGTCGGCCAGCAGTTCCCGGCAGCGGCCGCTGTCGTGGTGCCAGTTGTCGCCGTCGCTGGCCTGGGCACCGTAGATGTTCCATTCGCTCGCCGGGTAGCGGGCGCGGATGATTTCTTCCATGAGCACCAGCGCCGACGACACCACGGTGCCGCCCGTCTCCGTGGCGTGGAAGAAGTTCTGCTCATCCACCTCCTGGGCCTGCGTGTGATGGCGGATGAAGACCACGTCGATCTTCTCGTAGTGCTTCGTGAGGAAGAGATAGAGCAGGATGAAAAAGCGCTTGGCCAGGTCCTTGCGGCTCTCATCCATCGAGCCCGATACATCCATCAGGCAGAACATGACCGCCCGGGTGGTGGGCTGTGGCACCTTCACGCGATTGCGAAAGCGCAGGTCGATCGGATCGAGAAAGGGAATGGCGGCGATGCGCTGGCGCAGCAGCACGATGCGGGCCTCGGTCTCGGCCAGCAGGGCTTTGACATCGGGCTTGGTGGCATCTTCCAACCGCAGCGTTTCCAGCCGCGCTTCCAGTTCATGCAGTTCGCGGCGCTTTTCCATGCCCAGCGCAATGCGCCGGCCCAGCGCGCCGCGCATGGACCTCACCACATGCAAGTTGGTGGGTGTGCCGTCGGTCACATAGCCGGCCCGCACCGTCTTGTACTCAGGCGTTTCGGCGAGGGTGGTGCGGGCGAGGTTGGGCAGGGCGAGGTCCTCGAAGAAGACCTGCATGAACTCTTCCTTGCTCAGATGGAAGACGAAGTCGTCTTCCCCCTCGCCGGAGTCGCTCGCCTGTGATCCGCCTCCGCCCTGGCCACCCCCTTGCGGCTTGGGGACGCGGTCGCCCTTGATGTGCTCGGTATTGCCTGGACGGACCACCTCGCGGGTGCCTCCGTCACCATGGCTGAAGACGGGTTCATTGAGGTCGCGCTTGGGGATGTGCACCTCCTCGCCACGTTCCATGTCCCGGATGCCACGCTTGTCGACGGCGCGCCTGACCGCCTCGCGAATCTGGTCGCGGTAACGGCGCAGGAAGCGCTCCCGATTCCCGATCGATTTGTTCTTGCCCGAAAGTCGTCGGTCAATGATCTGTTGCAGCGTCATGTAAAGCCCTCAGATCTACGACTCGCCGCCCCTGCGTACTGTCTGGCCTCGTGGCCGGTGCGGCGCCCGCCACGAGGCCCGCACGGTGCGCTGCGTGAGAAGCCGCCAGCGCAGGGGAGGGAGTCAGGTCAGCTCGATTTGCGTACGCGCAAATACCATTCGCAAAGCAGCCGGACCTGCTTGGGGGTGTAGCCCTTGTCCACCATGCGTTGCACGAAGTTTTCGTGTTTCTTCGCCTCGTCGGCGCTCGCCTTGGCATTGAAGCTGATGACCGGCAGCAGCTCCTCGGTGTTGGAGAACATCTTCTTCTCGATCACCGTGCGCAGCTTTTCGTAGCTCGTCCATGCCGGGTTCTTGCCGGCATTGTTGGCGCGGGCGCGAAGCACGAAGTTCACGATCTCGTTGCGGAAATCCTTCGGATTGCTGATGCCTGCGGGCTTCTCGATCTTTTCCAACTCGGCGTTCAGGGCCGACCGGTCGAAGACCTCACCGGTGTCGGTGTCCCGGTACTCCTGGTCCTGGATCCAGTAATCCGCGTAGGTCACATAGCGGTCGAAGATGTTCTGGCCGTATTCGCTGTAGCTCTCCAGGTAGGCGGTCTGGATTTCCTTGCCGATGAATTCGGCATAACGCGGCGCCAGCACTTCCTTGATGAAGCCGATGAACTTCTGCTCGGAGTCCTGCGTGAACTGCTCGCGCTCGATCTGCTGCTCCAGCACATACATGAGGTGCACCGGGTTGGCCGCCACTTCGGTCGAGTCGAAGTTGAAGACCTTGGACAGGATCTTGTAGGCAAAGCGCGTGGAGATGCCGGACATGCCCTCGTCAACGCCGGCATAGTCCCGGTACTCCTGCAGCGACTTGGCCTTGGGATCGGTGTCCTTGAGGTTGTCGCCGTCGTAGATCTGCATCTTGCTGAAGATGCTGGAGTTCTCCGGTTCCTTCAGCCGAGTGAGCACCGCAAACTGCGCCATCATCTTGAAGGTGCCCGGGGCGCATTTGGCCTCGGCCAGTGAAGAGTTGCGGATCAGCTTTTCGTAGATCTTCACCTCTTCGCTCACGCGCAGGCAGTAAGGCACCTTGACGATGTAGATGCGGTCGAGGAAGGCCTCGTTGTTCTTGTTGTTGCGGAAGCTCTTCCACTCGCTCTCGTTGCTGTGTGCCAGCACGATGCCATCGAAGGGGATGGCCCCGAAGCCTTCAGTGCCCTTGAAGTTGCCTTCCTGGGTGGCCGTCAGCAGCGGATGCAGCACCTTGATGGGCGCCTTGAACATTTCCACGAATTCGAGGAGGCCCTGGTTGGCCAGGCATAGGCCGCCGGAATAGCTGTAGGCATCGGGGTCGTCCTGCGCGTAGGTCTCCAGCTTGCGGATGTCGACCTTGCCCACGAGGGAGCTGATGTCCTGGTTGTTTTCGTCGCCGGGCTCGGTCTTGGCCACGCCGATCTGCTTGAGCACGCTGGGGTGGCGCTTGACCACCTTGAACTTGCGGATATCGCCGCCAAACTCATCCAGCCGCTTCACCGCCCAGGGGCTGAGGATGCGGTTCAGGTAGCGGCGAGGAATGCCATATTCGCGCTCCAGCAGGGGGCCGTCCTCGACCGGATCGAACAGGCCCAGCGGCGACTCATTCACCGGCGAGTCCTTCAAGGCATAAAAGGGCACCTGCTCCATGAGCTGCTTGAGCCGCTCCGCGATGGAACTCTTGCCGCCGCCCACCGGGCCGAGCAGATAGAGGATCTGCTTCTTCTCTTCCAGCCCCTGCGCCGCATGGCGGAAGTAGCTCACCACCTGCTCGATGGCGTCCTCCATGCCGAAGAATTCGGCAAAGGCGGGATAGATCTTGATGACCTTGTTCTGGAAGATGCGGGAGAGGCGGGGATCGTTGCGCGTATCCAGCATCTGCGGTTCACCGATGGCCTTGAGCATGCGCTCGGCGGCGGTGGCGTAGGCGAGGGGGTTGCGCTTGCACTCCTGCAGGTATTCCTCCAGCGTGAATTCCTCGACCTTGCTGCGTTCGTAGCGTGCCGCGAAATTGCTGATCACATCCATGCTGACCTCCAGTTAAGACGTTGGGGAGGCGAAGCGTGGCCCCGGCGAGGGCCCGCATCGTCCAGGAAGTTCTGGCGACGTCCATGACTCAAGGCGTCATCAGAGCTTTCCGAGCTCAGCGTGAACTCAACAGTCGAAACTCAATCAGCAATATCAGCAGCGGACCGGCAAGATCCGTGGGCAATGCCCCGTGCCTGCAGCAGTACTAGCAAACGGCCAGCCTATGCTGGCCCAAACCCTTCGTCGCTGCAGCGCCAGGGTCATGATGGCAGTGCTGGCGGCGAGGGCTTGTCGGCCCATGCTACGCCCATCGGTGGCGATGCGCGATAGCAAGACGTGACCCTTGTACAACGTCGTGGATTCCTACGCGTTGACGGGCCGGGACCTGGGGAAAGTCCCGGGGGGAGGCGGGCTTGGCCCGGCTCAAGCCTCGGGCGTGTCGCCTCGCAGCTTTTGCAGCAACCCGTTCAATTCGTCGAGGGAGCCGAAGCTGATGGCCACTTCGCCCTGTTCGCCGCGCTTGGTCTTCTTCTTGACGCGGATCTCGACCTGGGCCGTCAGGAGGTCGGAGAGCTCTTCCTCAAGGCGGAGGACGTCCCGGCTCTTGTCGCCCTTCACACGCAGCAAAGGGGCCTGGCGGCCGGCGGAGGCTTGCTGGCGCTGCACCAGCTTCTCCGCTTCGCGCACGCTCAGCTTCTTGGCGGCAATCTCGGTGGCACTGGTGATCTGGTGCGCGCCGTCCAGCGACAGCAGGGCGCGGGCATGGCCCATGTCCAGGTCGCCGGCCATCAGCATGTTCTGCACCGGCTCGGCCAGATTGAGCAGGCGCAGCAGGTTGCTGGCGGCACTGCGGGAGCGGCCCACCGCCTGGGCGGCCTGCTCGTGGGTGAGCCCGAACTCCTCCACCAGGCGGCGCAGGCCCTGCGCTTCTTCCAGCGGGTTGAGGTCCTCGCGCTGAATGTTTTCGATCAAGGCCATGGCGGCGGCGGACTCGTCCGGCACAGCCTTCACCAGCACCGGCACTTCCGTCAGCCCCGCCAGCTTGGCGGCCCGGAAACGGCGCTCGCCGGCGATGATTTCGTAGCGAACCGCTCCGCTGGGCGGGATCGGACGCACCAGGATGGGCTGCATGATCCCCTGTGCCTTGATGCTCTCGGCCAGTTCGTATAGCGAGCCTTCATCCATGCGCGTGCGCGGCTGGTACTTGCCCGCCTGCATCTGCGTCAGCGGCAGCACACCGGGTTCGCCCTCGCGCACGGCGGGGGTATCGCTCACTTTGGGGCCGAGCAAGGCCTCCAGGCCCATGCCGAGGCCCTTGGGTTTCTTTGTCACCATGGGGCGCGATTGTCCGCGATCCTTTGGAGCAGGGCACGGCCTTCCGGCCAGTCACCAAGACCGGTCGCCGTGTTCATGTGACCCAGTGGTCCGACGCTGATCAGTTCCGCTCCCCAGTCCGCAGCCATGCCGGCGGCTCGCTCAGGGCTGCAATAGGGGTCGTTGGAGGAAGCTACCACCAGCGACGGGAAGGGCAGTGGACTTCGGCGGATCGGGCGCCAGTTGTGCAACTGCGGCGGCATGTCGGCGCGTTCGGTATCTGGAGGAGCAACCAGCAGGGCGGCCGCCACCCGCCCGGTGTGCCGCGAGTGCTCCGCCCAGGCGGCCACCAGCTGGCAACCCAGGCTGTGGGCCACCAGGAGCGCTGGAGTGGTCTGCAGGCGAGCGTCTTGCTGAAGCACTTCATCGAGGCGCGCCATCCAGTCACCACGGCGCGGCCACTGCCAGTCGGCCTGTTCAACCCGCACGTCGCCAAAGCGGCGTTCCCAGTGGCTCTGCCAGTGGTCGGGATCGGAATCGAGCCAGCCGGGCAGCAGGTAGACCGGCGCGCCTGCTCCGGGCACGGGCCCTTGCGCCCGGCCGGTTGTTGCATCGATGTGGAGATCGGTCGGGCGCGCGGTGTCGGTCATCTATTGGCCTTATGCTTCGCGTTTTCTGAACAAGCAGCGGATTTTGCAGGAGCGGCGCGATGAAGTACGCGGTGTATGTGGACGGACAGGAAGGCACGACCGGCCTGCGCATCAATGAATACCTGGCGCGGCGCAGCGATATCGACATCCTGCGCATCGATCCGGACCGGCGCAAGGACCCGGCCGAGCGTGCTCGCCTGCTCAACGCTGCTGACGTGGCCTTCTTGTGTCTGCCCGATGCGGCTTCACGTGAAGCCGCGGCGATGGTGACCAATTCCAACACCTGCCTGATCGACGCCAGCACCGCGCACCGTACCGTCCCCGGCTGGGTGTTCGGGCTGCCTGAGCTGGCCCCCGGCCAGCGTGAGGCAATCCGTTCGTCCAAGCGCATCGCCAACCCCGGCTGCCACGCCACGGCCTTCATTCTGGCGGTGCGCCCGCTGGTGGATGCCGGCCTGCTGCCTGCGGATGCCCGCATCACGGCCACGTCCATCACCGGCTACTCCGGCGGCGGCAAGAGCATGATCGCCGAGTACGAGGCGGGCGGGGACCCCAGGCTCAACTCGCCGCGTCCTTACGCTCTCGGTCTGGCACACAAGCACATCCCTGAAATGATGGCGCATACCGGCCTGCGCAATGCCCCCGTGTTCATGCCCATCGTGGGCAATTTCTACAAGGGCCTGGCGGTGACCGTGCCGCTGCATCTCAGCGAACTGCGTTCCGGCACGACGCCTTTGCAAGTCCGTGACGCCCTGGCCACCCACTATGCCGGCGAGCGGTTTATCCGCGTGATGCCGCTGCGCGACCCCGACACGCTGTCCAGCGGGTTCTTCGACGTGCAGGCGGACAACGACACCAACAACGTAGACCTGTTCGTGTTCGGCAACGAGCAGCAGATCCTGGTGATGGCCCGGCTCGACAACCTGGGCAAGGGCGCCAGCGGCGCCGCGGTGCAGTCGATGAACGTGCACCTGGGCGTGGACGAAACCACGGCCCTGGTGTGAGCGAAGGACTGCAATGGCGGCGGGACGGCGACGTTCCGGCCGCCGCGCTGGATGAGATTCGTGAGGGCGTCCTGCTGCATGGACGCCAGCAGGCGCAAGGCAGTGACGCCCAGGACATTGCCGTGGCCTTGTTCGAAGACGGCGAACTGCTGGCCGGTGGCTATGGCCGTACGGAGTTCCAGCGCCTCTATGTGAACTATCTCTGGGTCCGGGAGGACCGGCGGGGGCAGGGCGTCGGCGGCGACTGCCTGCGGCAGCTGGAAGCGCAGGCATTGCGCCGGGGCTGCCGGGATGCGCTGATCGACACCTTGCTGGATGAAGTGGCCGACCTGTACGAGCACCTGGGCTACGTCTGCATCGCCCATGTCCACGACTACGTGCCGGGCTTCACCCGTCACATCATGCTCAAGGTCTGGACGCCCCGGGACTGACGCTCAAGACCAGGCGGCGGGGTCGTCGCTGCGGTAGTGATACCGGTAGGCGACCTGAAAGCCCAGGCCTCGATAGAGCGACTGAGCGATCAGATTGTCCGCTCCAACCTGGAGATATGCCTCAGTGGCTCCCTGCGCTCGCGCCAGCGCCAGCAGTGCGCCGCACAACCGGTGGGCATGGCCTTGTCCCCGGTGCTCCGGCGGCGTGAGGATGTCAAAGAGGCCGGCAATGGCACCGTCGACAGCCACCTGCCCAAAAGCCAGCGGCGTGCGCGCTGCGTCGCCGGTGTTCAAAGAAAACGCCTGGTGGCGTACGGGCGCCGCTTTAAGGCGCTGGGCGTGACCCTGGATCTCTTTCCCGGTGGAGCCGCGCAGGGCCCCCACAGCAGCAGCGTAGGCCTCGGGCGTCAAAGCGGTGAGGGCAGAAGCACTGCCCAGCGGAAACATCTCCAGAGAGGGCAACACCATCACATCCGCTGGATCGAAGGCCTGCCATTGCCGCGCGGCCAGCCAGGCGTCCAGTTCTGGCGGTTGACTGAAGGGCGTCAGGCGCAGGATCAGGGGAAGGCCCGCCTGCTCGAAACCTCGGCGGCATCGTTGCAAGAGGTCGTCCAACGGAAGCTGGCCGCTCGTGCCGAGCGCGTTGACGCAGCGGGATCGCTTGGCCTTGCCTGGAGACAGCCGCAGCAGCCAACCATCCACGCTCGTTTCACGTGGAGACGCTGCGGCATTCAAGCCTGCCAGTTCAGCGCGCCAGGCGAGTGCCCTAAGCGCCTCTGGTGGGGGCGTCAGGTCGATCAGCCCGGCGCCGTGGTCGCTACTCAACGCATCGTCCCTACGCGCTGGACCATTTCCTTGGCGAAGTCGATGAAGGCCTGCGCGCCCTTGGATGCGCCGTCGAACACGACGCCGGGCATGCCGTAGCTCGGCGCCTCCGCCAGGCGGACGTTGCGCGGAATGACGGTGTCGAAGACCTTCTCGCCGAAGTGCGCCTTGAGCTGCTCGCTGACCTGCTGCTGCAGGGTGATGCGGGGATCAAACATCACTCGCAGCAGCCCGATGATCTGGAGATCAGCATTGAGGTTGGCGTGGATCTGCTTGATGGTGTTCACCAGGTCCGTCAGCCCTTCAAGCGCGAAGTACTCGCACTGCATTGGCACAACGACCCCGTGGGCGGAGCACAAGCCGTTCAACGTCAGCATCGACAGGGAAGGCGGGCAGTCGATGAGGATGAAGTCGTAGTCCTTGTCCACGAGGGCGAGGGCGGACTTCAAGCGCTGCTCGCGACGTTCCAGCTCAACGAGCTCGACTTCAGCGCCTGCCAACTCCCGGTTGGCACCCAGCACGTCATAGCCGGAGGCTTCCGCTCGCTGGCGCGCTTCGGCCACCGAGGTCGATTCGATCAGAACGTCATACACGGTGGACGTGAGGGAACGCTTGTCGATGCCCGACCCCATGGTGGCGTTGCCTTGCGGGTCCAGATCCACCACCAATACCCGCTGGCCGATCTTCGCCAATCCTGCGGCGAGGTTGACGGTGGTGGTGGTCTTGCCGACACCACCCTTTTGGTTTGCAACGCAGAAGATCTTGGCCATGGACGGTCGATCAGTCAGAAAGATAAGACGACAACCCTAAGGGCTGGTCACGGGGACAGGGCAGGAAGCTTAACCGCTAAGCGCCGCTTGAGAGAATCAAGAAGCGTCCTTAGCTGACGCAGCAGAAGATGTGTGTCTCGCAGGCCGCAAGTTTCAGCTGACGGGCAATGCGTGCGGGCGGATCCAGAGGAGGCAACGCTGTGCTTCGAGACCGGGTACGTTGAGTTGTTCCACGTGAAACACCTCCCGCTCGGGGGCACGTTGGGCCAACTCGGCCAACTCTTCTGTCGGATATTGACCCTTCATGGCCGCCCACACGCCTGCTTCTTTCAGATGCATGGTGCTCCAGTCGGTGAAGTCAGCCAGTGATGCAAATGCCCGGGAGGTGATGACATCGAATGGAGCCGCCTTGAGTTGTTCAACACGCGCGTGTTCACCAAGCAAGTTGGGCAATGAGAGTTCGGCAGCGACTTGGGCAATGAAGAACGCCTTCTTGCCCACGGCGTCGACGCAGGTCACGTCGATGGTCGGGTCGACAATCGCGATCACCACACCGGGCAGGCCGCCCCCGCTTCCAACATCCAGCAGGCGCAGCGGTGATCCGGCCGCGTGCCGTTGGAGTGGCGGGAGCACACTCAAACTGTCGATCAGGTGTTGAGTCAGCATCGCGGCCGGGTCCCGTACCGCCGTCAGGTTGTAGACCCTGTTCCACTTTTCCAGCAATGCGAGATATGCCAGAAGCTTATCCAGCTGCACATCGCTGATCGTCAGTTGCAGGACGTGCGCGGCATCGGCCAATCGGGAGCGAAGGTCTAGATCGTTCATAGCGGAGCAATAGCCCGTCTCATCGAGACGAGTCGAAATCAAGGTCGCGCGTTGATGCGCTCAGGCAACGTGTACGGCGCTGTCGCTAGCCGCCGATGGATCGGCGAGTGCGTCGGTCTCCGTGAAACCCTTGAACCGACCCTTTCGCAAATGGATGAGCAACAGCGAGACGGCGGCGGGTGTGATCCCGGAGATGCGTGAAGCCTGCCCCAGCGTTTCGGGACGGTGTTTGTTGAGCTTCTGGCGCGCCTCGAACGATAGCGCCGTCACCAGACCATAGTCCAGCTCATCAGGCAGCTTCAGATGTTCATAGGCGGATGCGCGCGCTACGTCGTCTTGTTGCTTGCTGATGTAGCCCGCGTACTTGACGCTGATCTCGACCTGTTCCACCACCGCATCACTCAGCGTCTCGCCAAGTTCTTCCACAAGCGCTTGGCGCGAAACGCCAGCCTGGGGGCGTGCGATCGAGGCGACCTCCTCGACGGTGTCATACAGCACGCCCGGACGGCGCAAGAGATCGAGGAGCGTGTATTCGCGCTCCAGCGCCTTGCCGACCAGGCGTTCGGCGTCGGCCCCAGGCAGCAGGTTCGGATCCACCCATGTCGACTTCAGGCGCTCTGTTTCACGTGAAACAGCATCGCGCTTCTGGTTGAACGCGGCCCAGCGCGCATCATCAACGAGACCCAGCTGCCGGCCGATGTCGGTTAATCGCAGGTCCGCGTTGTCCTCGCGCAATTGGAGTCGGAACTCGGCCCGGCTGGTGAACATCCGGTACGGCTCGGTGACCCCCTTGGTGATGAGGTCATCCACCAGCACACCGAGATAGGCTTGGTCGCGCGTGGGTACCCAGGCCTCTTTGCCCTGGACCTGCAAAGCTGCATTCAACCCGGCAAACAGGCCCTGCGCCGCCGCTTCTTCATAGCCGGTCGTCCCGTTGATTTGCCCGGCAAAGAAAAGGCCGCGAATGGCGCGCGTCTCGAAGCTGGACTTCAGCTCGCGCGGGTCAAAGTAGTCGTACTCGATGGCATAGCCCGGCCGCAGGATATGCGCTTGTTCCAGCCCTGGGATGGACCGGACGGCAGCCAGCTGAATGTCGAAGGGCAGGGACGTGGAAATGCCGTTCGGATAGAACTCATGCGTCGTGAGGCCTTCCGGCTCCAGGAAGATCTGGTGGGAGTTCTTGTCCGCGAAACGGTTGATCTTGTCTTCAATGGAGGGGCAGTAGCGCGGGCCGACGCCTTCAATCACCCCCGTGAACATCGGGCTGCGGTCGAAGCCGGACCGGATGATGTCGTGCGTCTGCTCGTTCGTGTGGGTGATCCAGCAAGGCAACTGCTGGGGGTGCTGCCCCGCGTGACCCATGAAGCTGAAGACGGGCACCGGATCGAGATCTCCAGGCTGCTCTGCACACTTGGAGAAGTCGATGGTGCGGCCATCAAGCCGCGGCGGCGTACCGGTCTTGAGACGACCCTGCGGCAGCTTCAACTCTTTGAGGCGGCCCGACAATGACACGGCGGGAGGATCCCCAGCCCGGCCCGCCGAGTAGTTCTCCAGGCCGATATGGATGCGGCCATCCAGAAAGGTGCCGGCAGTCAGCACCACGGCCCGGGCGCGGAAGCGCAGGCCGGACTGGGTCACGGCACCCACCACCCGATCGCCTTCGACCATCAGGTCGTCCACCGCCTGCTGGAACAGCATGAGGTTGGTCTGGTTCTCCAGTCGGTGGCGGATGGCCGCCTTGTAGAGGATGCGGTCTGCCTGGGCCCGGGTGGCGCGCACGGCGGGTCCTTTGGACCCGTTGAGGATGCGGAACTGGATGCCGCTTTCATCGGTGGCCGCAGCCATCGCGCCGCCAAGCGCGTCCACTTCCTTCACCAGGTGGCCCTTCCCGATGCCTCCGATGGAGGGGTTGCAGCTCATCTGCCCCAGCGTTTCGATGTTGTGGGTCAGCAGCAGGGTGCTGGCGCCCATGCGGGCCGCAGCGAGGGCGGCCTCGGTGCCGGCATGGCCGCCACCAACGACGATCACATCGAATTCTTTGGGGTAAAGCATGGCTCAGGGCGACCCGGTGATGCGCGTGGCCAGCGGTGCCATGGAGCACGGCTGGAGCCGTCGGAGTGCCGGGTGAAGTGGGCTGGAGGGAAGGGCGCCAATTTTACGCGCGCCTGTGGATAAGTCACCTCCGAAGGGCCATCAAATCGGCGTCATCCCGTCACGAAGGGCACGGGCAAGGCGGCGGCGGGGATGGCCGCCGCGCGTGCCGCCAGGGAGAATGCAGCCATGCAATGTCGTTCCCACTGTGCTGCCTGCTGCATCGCGCCGTCGATCAGCAGCGCCATTCCCGGCATGCCGCACGGCAAGCCTGCAGGCGTGCGCTGCATCCAGCTTGATGAGCACAACCGCTGCCGAATCTTCGGCCAGCCCGACCGCCCGGACGTCTGCGGCTCCTTGATGCCGAGCGAGGACATGTGCGGCGACAGTCGTGAACAGGCCATGCGGTGGCTTGGATGGATGGAGCAGGAGACGGCGCCATAACAGGCTGCAACCGTCGGCAGGCTGTCTGGTCTACGCAAAGTGGGGGAACACCCAGATCGTCAGCGGCGCCCTCAGGCATGTACCCGCGCCATCACCTCATCCGCTGCCCTGCGCGCGCTCTCAGCGCGTCGTTGGCTCCACCACTGCTTGAGCGAGGGGTGGCCCCAATACTTGTCGAAGAAGTGATGCATGACCGTATTGACCAGGGGCTCCACGAAGGTCACCGCCCCGGCCACCGCCATGTTTCCTGTGAGCGCATACGTCACGCCGAAAGACGTGCCCAGGTGAAGTACCCCGAAAGTCGCCGTTTTTGCCATCATTCCCCCTATCAATTTCTGAATGTTGATAGACGAATGCTAAATCGAGAGGGGTAGCGCCGCCTAATTGACGCTCTGCATCGCGTCGATAGCGGCCTAGGCCTGGTGCACGCTGCGAAGGTCCTGCACCACGCGCCCGCCCTGAAGGCTCACCACGCGCTGAGCGGCCGCAATCGTCTCGGGCCGATGAGCAATCACGATGCGGGTCAGCGACAGCGCCCGCAGGCTGGCATTGACCTGGCGCTCGCGCTCAACGTCGAGCGCGCTCGTGGCTTCGTCCAGGAAGAGGAACTGCGGCCGTTTGTAGAGCGCCCGGGCCAGCAGCAGCCGTTGGCGTTGCCCGCCGGAAAGGCTGGAGCCCATGTCTCCGATAAGGGTCTGCAGCCCCATCGGCATGGCCTCGATATCTTCCAGCACACAGGCCAGGCGCGCGCACTCGCGCACCCAGGCGGGGTCCGCCTGCTGATCGAAGAAGCTGATGTTGTCGGCGATGCTGCCGGCAAACAGCTGGTCGTCCTGCATCACCGTGCCAATGCAGCTGCGCCAGGCATGTGCACCGAGCTGGGACAGCGCCACACCGCCGATGCGGATCTCCCCCTGCTGCGGCGCATGAATACCCAGCATGAGCTTCATGAGCGTGGTCTTGCCGCATCCTGAAGGGCCGACGATGGCCACCGACTCGCCGTGCCCGATGGTCAAGCTGCAGCCGGCGATCACTTCCGGCTCCCCGTCGGCATAACGAAAGCGCAGGCCGTCCAGTTCCAGCGTGGCGCGCGCTGGCACCACGCGGCCTGCCGCCTCCAGCTCGGCCTCCGGGGCGGTCAGGACGATGTCGCCCAGCCGCTCGCCCTGCAGGCGCAACATTTTCAGCGCCACGGCCTTGTCGATGAGGGCTCCAATGCGCAGGCTGAACTGGTCCTTGTACGCTAGGAAGGCAAACAGCATCCCGACCGACAATTCCTTGTCGAGCACCAGCATCGCGCCCAGCGCCACGATGGCCACACGCTCAAGGCCAAAGAGCAGGCGGTTGGCCTGCGTCATGCCCAGCTCCAGCTTGCGACCGGTCAGGCTCGCATTCATCTGCTCCACCACCAGGTTGGCAAAGCGGGCAGAGCGGTCTGACTGTGCATTGAAGAGCTTGATCGCCTGGGCGCCGCGCAGCGATTCCAGGAAGTGGCCGTTCTGGCGCGCCTCATGCGTGAGCGCCTCCTCATGGGCCTCGCGCAGCGGGCGGTAGAAGGCCCAGCGCAGCAAGGCATAGCCCAGCACCGCCACCAGGGCGATGGCACTCAGGCGGGCGCTGTAGAGCGTCATCATGCCCAGGGTCAGCAGCACCATGACTCCGTCCAGCAGCGCCTCGATGAAGCTGCCGGTCAGTGTCTTCTGGATCTCTTGCACGCTGGAGAACCGCGACCAGATATCGCCAAGATGGCGCTTCTCGAACCACGACAGCGGCAGCCGCAGCAGATGACCAAACACATTGGACAGCCACTGCAGGTTGAGCGAGGCCGACAAGATCATCACCGCCCATGAGCGCAGGAAGCCCACGGCCACCTGCAGCAGCACCAGCAAGGCGAAGCCGATGCCCAGCGTCACGAGCAGGTCCCGGTCCGCGCTGACCACTACGCCGTCCACTGTCCATTGCAGCAGGAAGGGCGACAGCAGGTTGAGCAGCTCCAGCCCGAGCGCCAGCAGCAGCACCTGGGCCAGCGAGCGACGCAGGCCGGTGACGTGGCCCAGCAGTTGCGACCAGCGTGGCGCAGGCGCCGCCTCCTTGCGCGCGAACGACATGCCCGGCCGCAACTCCAGCGCCACGCCAGTGAAATGCCGCGACAGCTCTTCCAGCGACAGGCGGCGCTCACCGAGCGCCGGATCGAGGATGGTGGCGACATCCCCCGCCACCCGGTCCAACACCACGAAGTGATTGAAGTCCCAATGCAGGATGCAGGGCGCCTGCAGCTGATGCAGGGTGCGCGGCTCAGCCCGCAGTGCGCGCGCCGTGAGGCCCAGTTGCGCGCCCATGCGCACCAGCTCCGCCATGGTCACGCCCTTGAGGGAGACCATGAACCGCTGACGCAGCTCGGCCAGCGTCCAGCGCTGCCCATGAAAGGCCGCCACCATGGCCAGGCAGGCCAGGCCGCACTCGGCCGCTTCGGTCTGCAAGATGATGTGGCGCCGGCGGCGCCACCCAAGGTTCAGGCGCGCCAGCACCTGCGAGCTGCGCGACTCAGACACGGCGGGCCAGGCTCAGCAGCGGTTCAAAGATCCATTCGATCAGCCGCCGGCGCTCAAGCAGCACGTCCGCCTCCAGCAGCATGCCCGGACTCAGCGCCTGGTCCTGGCCATAGGCCTGCACCGACTGGTGCTGCAGCTGCACGGTGATGCGGTACATGGGCTCGCCCTGGGCCACCGACGCAGGCAGGCCGAGCTGGGCCAGCTCCGCGGGTGCCAGCGGGGTGCGGGACACCTGCAGCACCTCGCCTTCCTGCTGGCCGAACTTTTGATAGGGGAAGGCCTGGTAGCGCAGGCGCACGGCCTGATGCGGCCGAAGGAAGCCGACGGCGCTCGAGGGCGCATACAAGTGGGCTTGCATCGGCGTGCGGGCCGGCAGCAGTGCAGCGAGCTGTGCGCCCGCTTGCACCATCTGCCCCGGCGTCGCCAGCACCGTGCTGACCTGCCCGTCGCTCGGTGCCTTGATGACCAGGCGTCTGCGCGCCTCGGTCTCCATCCCTTGCGCCTTGAGGGCCGCGAGATCCCGGGCGAGTTCGCCCTGCTGGACCTCCGTCTTCAAGGGCAGAGACAGCAACTCGGCCTGCAAGCCCAACGCCTCCCGGTGCAGGTTCTCGCGCTCGCGCGCCAGCGACTGCCGTTGGGCTTGCAAACCAAGCAACTCCTCCCTTTTGGCCTGTACCTGCGCACTGGAAACGAACTGATCCTTGGCCAGTGATTCCAGGCGACTCAGGCTTTGCTCTGACAGCGATTCGCGTTGCTTGTGCAGCTGCAGCTCGGCGTCCGCCTGCCGCAGCGTGTTGTTCAAAGTCTCCAGCCGGTCCTTCAAGGAAGCCGCCTGTCGCTGCGCCAGCTCCCGCTGCTGCGCCTGTGCGGCATCCAGCGAGCGCTCGCGTTCCCGCAAGGTCTGGGAGAGGCCGTCGCCGGTCGGGTCCGCGCTGTCGAGCGACAACACGAACAGCACGTCCCCTTCGCGCACCTGCTGCCCGTCTTGCACGGGTCGTGCCAGCACCGTGGCGCTTTGCGGCACACTGAGCCGCACGACGCCACGCTCCGGGACCAGCAGGCCGTTCACTCGGGCCTTGCGGGTGTATTCGGTGCTGAACAGAAAGACGCCGACGGCGATCACGCCGCCCAGCGCCAGGATGCTCAGCCAGCGGAGGGTGACCGGCCGATGCAGCTGCACGGAGCCGAGCCAGGCCTGCTGTTGGGCGGCCTGGGCCTCGGCGCGGAACAGCGCCACCATGACACTACCTCCGGGACGCGAATCCGAAGATTCGCGCGGGGATTACCAGGTGCCCTTGGGCGTCGGGCTGGTGTCCACCGACGTGACCGTCGCGGCCACGGACTCTTCGGTCCAGGTGCCCTTGGGCGTACCGCCGCCCACGTGGACCAGCGTCTCCAGGTCCAGCTCGACCAGCGTTTGTTCTTCGGTGTTGGAAATGACAGAAGGTTGTTGGGCTTGCATGAGAGGCTCCAGATTCGGTGAGGTGCATCACTTCGTGATGTGCACAGGACCTATTGAAGCAGCCACCGCGCTCCCGCATAACTGTCAGCTCTTACAGTGTTTACAGGTGGATAGACGCGGCAGCATCAGCGGATCAGGCCCATCCGCAGGGCCTTGAGCACCGCCTGATGCTTGTTGGTGCAACCCAGCTTGTGCATGGCATTGTTGATGTGCAGCACGGCAGTCCGCTCCGTGATGGAGAGGATGGTGCCCACCTCCCAGGCGGTCTTGCCTTCCATGGTCCAGTGCAGGCACTGCAGCTCTCGCGGCGTCAGCCGCGGGGCATCGGCCTCGACAGCGGTGTGCGTATGCGGCAGCAGCACGCGCATGGCGGCATCCACGGCATGCACGGCGAACAGCTGCAGATCGGCGACCATGCGGGTGAGGGTGACCGGATTGTTGGGCAGCGTCTGCTCCCGATTCACGCCCAGCACGAAATGCCGGCCCTCGGGCAGGTGCAGCGCCAGCGAGATGCCAACCTTGTAGCCGAAAGGCGCCTGGGCCTCCCAGAGCTCCGGGGCGTCGTGCTTTTGATAGGTCTGCTGATTCCAGACGATGGGCACGCTCTGCCGCTTGCAGTGCTGCATGACCGGGTCTTTCTTGCCCAGCCGCGGGTCGTTGAAGATATTGCTGAAGCCCGCGGGCGCGTTCTCCACCGCAATGAAGTCCGAGCTGCCCATGGCCCGGTCCACCACCAGGATGGCCGAGAAACGTTCGAAGTCCAGATCATTCGCAAACCGCGTGATCTCGCTCCGGAACTCCTCCCGTGAGCGCGCCTCGAGCACTGACTGGTATCCGCCTTGCAGCATCGATCGCCCCGGCCTTCCTGGCCGTTCCTTGTATCTGGCCTGCAGTGTGCCTGACGCGCCGTGACGCATGCACGCCCCTGCTAGGGTTTACAGCTGGCGGCGGCTGCGCTTCATGCCCACACTGCTGGGCAGGGAGCAACACACCCGCCTATTCAACTCAACAATTCTGACAATGACTCCAGCCTGGATTGTGTACGCATGGCCGCGAATATTGTGTGATGTTCAGCGGCTTCCTCGCTTGCAGTTCGCGCATTTGAGCACGCGCGTGTTGGTCGTGGGAGACGAGGAGCAGCCAGCCATGGGGCAAACCCTGTGGTCGGGAGAATCGGAGCTGGGCGCTGCCGGTGTGGCGTGGGACTGGGTTTGCATGCCGTACGGCATGGTCTCCATGGTGGACCCGATGGCGCTGGTCACCAACATGCAATTCCTCAACCGGGCCGGCGAAGTGCTGGCCCCGCTTGAATCGGCCATCCAGCTCAACGGCATCGTTCACACGCTGCCCTGGCAACAGCACGTGCAAAGGGCCCTGGGCCATTGAGCCGTGCGCCCCGCACGGGGCGGCCATCGGCGCGCCAGGCGCCGATGGCACCGAGGTCAGCGGGCCACCGCCGCGCGCATCGACCGCGTGACAAACGCGAGGCCGGCCAGCGTCAGCAGGGCGCCCACCACCACGCTGGGCATGACCTTCATGAAGGTCAGCGGCTCGCCCTTGAGCACCAGCATCATCAGCGCGTTCTGCGCCAGGCCCGGCACCCACAGGTGCCACTGTGCCTCAGCCCCAGGATTCATGATCGACACCATGGGCGTGAGCGACACCGCCGTCATGACCAGCGTCGCGCTGGCCTGGGCCTCCTTGAAGGTCTTGGTGCGGATGGCCAGCGCCATCAGCACGGCCGACAGCCCGGCGCCCAGTGGCAGCTGCAGCAAAAGGAACAGCCCGGCCTCATGCCAACCAAACTGGAACATGGCCTGAAGGCTGTCGCTGCGCATGAGCTGCTGCGCCGGCAGGAAACTGACGTTGGACAGCAGCGCCACCGTCATGCCCATGAGCACGACCGCGCCCCACTTCCCCGCCACGATGGCGCCATGTGGCGCCGGATTGACCAGCAAGGGTTCCAGTGACCCGCGCTCGCGTTCACCCGCGGTGCTGTCCAGCGCCGCCGTGAGCGCCCCATACAGCACGGCCATCATGATGAACATGGGCAACATGGCCGTGATGCGGGTGGCGCGCGCCTGCACGCTGGCCAGGTCGCGCTCCTCCACCTTCAGCGGTTGCAGCTGCTCCGTGCCGACGCCGCGCAGCGCCAGGGCCAGCACGGTGCGCTCCTGGCTGAAGCCTTGCAGCAGCCGGTTCAGCGTCCCCACTCCCACCGATGCCCGCTGGTTGGCGCTGTCGCTCACGACTTCGACCGTGACGGGCCGCCCACCGGCCAGCATCACTTCGAAGTCTGGCGGGATCACAAGCACCGGATCGCCCAGCCGGGAAGCGCGCAGCTGCGCTTCATAGTCCTGAGGCGCCGACTTGATGGTGTACGTCTGCCGCTCCAGGAAGTTGCGCAACGTCGGTGCATGCTCGATGCCCACGACCTGGATCTCGCGTTTTTCGGCGCGATCCTCGAAGGAGGCGATCAGGCCGGACATCATGGTCAGCATCAGCGGCCCCATCAGCAGGGCCGGAATCATCAGCCGCAGCAGCGTGCGTCGGTCCCGCAGGGCGTCGACCACCTCCTTGCGGAAGACGGTGAGAAAGGCGCGAAAGGCGGCGCGGCTCATGCGGGCATCTCCTGCCCGGTCACGGGCGCGGCCTCAGTGAAGGCGAGGGCAACAAAGGCGTCCTCGAAACGGGCGGTGCCGGTGCGGGCCTGCAACTCGGGCACGGTGCCGGTGGCCACGGAGCGGCCCTGGGACATGACGACCACCTGGTCACACAGCTGTTCCACCTCCTGCATGATGTGGCTGGAGAAGACAATGCACTTGGACCCGCCTTGCGGCGAGCGCAGGTGGCGCAGCACCTCCCGCAGCGCACGGGTAGCCACCACGTCCAGGCCATTGGTGGGTTCGTCCAGCACGATGTTGGCCGGGTCGTGCACCAGGGCACGCGCCAGCGCGGTCTTCATGCGCTCGCCCTGGCTGAAGCCGTCAGCCCGGCGCTCCAGGATGGCGCGCATGTCCAGCAGCTCGGCCAGGGCTTCGGCGCGCGCCTGTGCCTGCTCCATCGGCATGCCTTGCAGCCGGGCGTAATAGACGATGTTCTCGCGCGCACTGAGCCGCGGATACAGGCCATGCGCGTCACCCAGCACGCCCATGCGCCCGAGGGCGGCCCGGGGGCTGGCCAGCACGTCGATGTCGTCCACCTGGATGCTGCCCCGGTCGGGCCGGAACAGGCCCGCCAGCATGCGCAGCGAGGTGGTCTTGCCGGCACCATTGGGACCCAGCAGGCCGGTGATCACGCCATCCGGTGCGTCCAGGTCCAGGTGGTCCACCGCGGTGACGGTGCGTTTGCCGCCGCGCTTGAAGAGGCCGCCCCCGGTGCGGGCCTCGAATGCCTTGTGCAGGCCTTGGATGCGGATCATCGTGCGGTCTCCGGCGTCGGGGGGATGGGGCTGCGCCGGGACTCGCGCTTGCGGTCGGCGGCACGCGCCGCCGAGGCGGCGGCGGCAACGGTGTCTGGGTTCGGAGGCAGGAACACGGTGGGACGGGGGATACGTTCGGCGCAGGTGGCGTCCACCTTGAGCGCATCGTCGTCCTTGGCTGCGTCGATGAAGCGGAACAGCACGTCGCGCATGCAGCTCAGCGTCATGGCCACGCCGTGGCCGGCCTGGGGCACGATCACATGACGCGCCAAGGGCCCCAGGGCCTGTGCCACGCGGGCGCCATGCCGCGGTGGCGTTGCAGGGTCCGCCCCGCCGCTGAGCACCAGCACCGGCTGCCGGGCGGTCGGGATCTTGTAGAAAGCGTCCGGCACCACACCGCGCGGCCACTGCCGGCAGACGCGGGTGTAGAGGTCGCGGTCGAGCGTGCCGAAGTCGGCGCCAGGGGTATCCGTCGCGCTGGCCATCCGGGGGCCGTCTTCCGCGCACACGACCGAGAAATGCATGCCGGCATACAGCCGCGCAGCGTCGCCGCCGCCGCCCACCATGCCAGCCAAAGCGCCCAGGGCATTGAATCGCCCTTCGCTGGCGTCATGGATGGCCGCCGGCAGGGCTGCGGCGAGGGTCGGCACATACAGCGGCGGCCTGACCGCGGAGATCAACGCGTCGCGCGTGAGGGTCACCTCTTCGCTGCGGCTGGTGACGGGATGCTGCATGGTCACCTTGCTCGGCAGGCTGCGCAGCAGCGATTGCCAGTCCGCGCGCAGCGTGGGAAAGCGGCTGTTGCAGCCGCTGTCGCGTTCGCAGTTGGCAAACATGGCGTCCAGCGCGGCCTGGCCATCCTGGGAGAACGACACCGGCAGCACCATGTCAGGCGGCGCCACGCCGTCGATCACACTGCGGCGCACCTGCGCCGGGAACTGCCGCTGGTACTCCAGCGCGGCACGGGTGCCGTACGAGGCGCCCAGCAGGTTCCAGCGCTCGACGCCCAATGCCTGGCGCACCGCGTCGACGTCCTGCATGGCAATGGTGGTGGTGAACTGCCGCAAGTCGCCGTAGGGCAGGGTCTGCAACTGTTGGCGGCAGGCGTCCAGCAACCGCTCGCGTCGGTCTGGCTCAAAGGCCTCCTTCAGGCTCTGGGCGCCGTCGTCGCGGCAATCGAGCGGCGCGGAGCGGCCGGTGCCTCGCTGGTCAATGAAGACGAGGTCGCGCCGATAGTTCAGGCGCGAGAGCCGCGGCAGCACCGTGCCGGTCAGCGCAATGGCGCTCTGGCCGGGGCCGCCCGCCAGCATCACCACGGGGTCGGGCTGCTTGTTGCGCGCGAGCGCCGGCACGACGACGAAATGGATGTCGATGCGGGGGCCCTGGGGCCGCGCGGGGTCCAGCGGCCGGCTGACCCGGCCACATTGCACCTCGGTGGAGACGCCCTCGACGCGGCAGGGGCTGAGCACCGTCCCGGTGGCGTCGGGGCCCGACGCCTGGGCGGCGGCCCAGGTCAAGGGCAGGGCGGCCATCAGCGCTGCCAGCCCCTTGAGCAATGGGCGGGCAGCGGCTCGCGTTGGGGGCCGGACGGCTGGGAACGACTCCCGGCCACGATGCGGGGCAGGGCCGGCGGCTGGCCCGGCCCGTCGAAGACTCACCATCAAAGCGCTCCTCCAGGATGCGGGCCGATTATGGCCACGCCGCGCCCTGAAGGGCGCTGGTCATGTGGCGGGGGACCGACGCCCGAACATGCCCCAGCCTTCCATGCTCATGACCTGCTCATCGTGCTGGTTGAAGACTTCCCAGCCCGAGCGCACCAGCCCGATCTGCGGACGGCTGCGGCTGTCCTTCGTTTCCAGGACGGTCATGCGCACGCGCAGGGTGTCCCCGGGACGCACCGGCTTGAGCCAGCGCAACTGGTCAATGCCCGGCGACCCCTGGCTGGTGGAGTCCAGCAGATAGGCGTCGCACATCATGCGCATCACCAGGGCGCAGGTCTGCCAGCCGCTGATGGACAGGCCGCCCAGGACGGAAGCCTTGGCCGCCTCTTCGTCCAGGTGCAGCGGCTGGGGGTCATAGGCGGCGGCGAAGGCCAGGCCCTCCTCGCGGTCCACGCGGCGGGAGCCGAATTCCCGCACCTGTCCCACGGCGAAGTCCTCGAAGGCATGGGTGGTCATGGCCTGACTGTAGGCCTATGGGCGTGCCGGTGGCTGGCGCCCAGGCGACACCGCAGGGCAGTGGCGTCAATGCCGGCCGTGTCGACAAACGCCCGCTGGTGATTGCCGCCATTGCCGCCCCGCGCGCTCGCGCGTAAGGTGCCGGCTTCGTGCCCGACATGCCGGCCAGCCTGGCCGGCACCGGGACACCGCCTTATTTCCAGGAGACCCCATGAAGCTCTATTACAGCCCCGGCGCCTGCTCGCTCTCTCCCCACATCGTCGCCCTGGAAGCGGGCCTGGATGTGGAACTCGTCCTGGCCAGCACCAAGACGCACAAGCTGCAGGACGGCACCGACTTCTACGGCATCAATCCCAAAGGCTACGTGCCGCTGCTGGAGCTCAATGATGGACAGCGCCTGAGCGAAGGCCCGGCCATCGTGCAATACCTGGCCGACCAGGCGCCGGACAAGCGCCTTGCACCGCCGAACGGCACCATGGAACGCTACCGCCTGCAGGAATGGCTCAACTTCCTCACCAGCGAGCTGCACAAGGGCTTCAGCCCGCTGTTCAATCCCGCCATGCCCGAGGAGGCCAAGACCCTGGCGCGCAACAAGCTGCATGAGCGCCTGAAGTGGCTGGACGGTCAGCTGGCAGGCAAGTCCTTCCTCATGGGGGACACCTTCACCGTGGCCGACGCCTACCTGTTCACCATCACCAACTGGGGGCAGCATGTCGGGGTGGATGTCAGCCCCTATACCCACCTCGTGAGCTATCGCGGCCGTGTGGCCGAACGGCCGGCCGTGCAGGCAGCCATGAAATCCGAAGGTCTGCTGAAGTAAGCTGGTGCCCATGATCGCCAAGCCCTCCTTGCAGCGCACCCTGCGCATGACCCTGCTCGCCGCCGCCGTGGCCGGCCTGTGCACCGTCACTGCCCTCCCGACGGCCGCCTGGGCGGCTGCCGCGCCGGCCAGCGCGACGGTCGCGTGGCAGGAGGCTTCGGCGGATGCCGATATCGAGCGCGCATTCAGCCAGGCCACCACCGAGAAAAAGCCGGTACTGCTGTACTGGGGGGCCAAATGGTGCCCGCCCTGCAACCAGCTCAAGGCCACGTTGTTCAACCGCGCGGACTTCATCGAGCAGTCGCGCGCCTTCGTGGCCGTCCATATCGACGGAGACAACCCGGGCGCCCAGCGCCTCGGGGCGCGCTTCAAGGTGCGCGGCTATCCCACGCTCATCCTCTTCGACAACAAGGGGCAGGAACTGACCCGCCTGCCCGGTGAAGCGGATGCGGTGCAGGTGATGCAGGTCCTGCAGCTGGGTCTGGCCGGCGGCCGTCCGGTGAAGCAGGTGCTGGCCGACGCGCAGGCCGGCCGGCCGCTGCCTCTGAGTGAATGGAAGCTGCTGGCGTTCTACGGCTGGGAAACCGACGAACAGCAACTGGTGCCCGCGGCGCAGCGCCCTGCGCTGCTGGCCCGCCTGGCACAAGCCAGCCAGGGCGTGGACGAGGCCACCAGCACGCGGCTGTGGCTCAAGGCGCTGGCCGCGACGGCCGAAGGCGGCCAGCCGCTGAAGGTGGATGCCGCCCTGCGGACCCGCGTGGAGAAGGTGTTGGCCGATCCGGCTGCTTCGCGGGTGCAGGTCGACGTGCTGGCCAACTATGCGGAAGACATCGCCTCGGCGCTGGCACCCACGGCCGGCCCGGCGCGCCAGGCGCTGGTGCCGCGGCTCGATGGCGCGCTGCGCCGGTTCCAGGCCGACGCCAGCCTGTCGCGAGCGGACCGGTTGCAGGCACTGCTGGCCCGGGTGGAGCTCGCGCGGCTGGACCAGCCCAAGACCGCGCTGACACCGCGCCTGGACCCGGCCTTGCTGGCCGAGGTGAAGGCCACCGCGACCCAGGTCGATCAGGAGGTCACCGATGGCTATGAGCGGCAGGCGGTCATCACGTCCGCCGCTCATGTGCTCGGCCGAGCCGGGCTGTGGGCAGACAGCGACGCCCTGCTCAAGGCCAGCCTGGCCAAGAGCCACTCGCCCTACTACCTGATGAGCGCGCTGGGCGGCAATGCCCGCCAGCAGGGCCGCACTGAAGAAGCCCTGCGCTGGTATGAACAGGCCTATGACCGCAGTGAAGGCCCGGCGACCCGGCTGCAGTGGGGGTCCAACTACCTGGCGGCACTGGTGGAGCTGACGCCGCAGGACAGCGCCCGCATCGAGAAGGTGGCCGCCCAGCTGCTCGCGCAGGCCGACAAGGACAAGGGTGCGTTCTACGAGCGCAGCGCCCGCTCCCTGCAGAAGGTGGGCAGCCAGCTGACCGCCTGGAATGCCAAAGGCCAGCACAATGCCAGCCTCAATCGCTTGCGTACCCAGCTTGACGGCGTCTGCGCCCGGCAGGAAGACCGCGCCGACAAGGCGGTCTGCGAAGGGCTGCTGAAAAAAGGCTGAGCGGCTCTACAGCACGTCCTGGCCGTCATCCAGCGGGGCGCGCTCCGGGCTGGCCTTGGCCAGCGCCATCCAGGTGCCGAAGTCGGGCCTGAGAGGACGCCTCGGCGCCGGCCGCGCCAGCTCGAAATGCAGGGAAGGGACGCCGGGCTCGCCGTGCGTGTCCGCCACGGCCGCGCCTTCGTGGGCGATCAGCACGCCAAAGGCCGGGGGAATCTCCTCCGGCGCGGCGATGCCGGCCTTCAGCACATACCAGCACTGGCTGCTCAGCGCGAGGTAGGCCTGGGCCTTGGCCGGCCGGCGCAGTTCCCCGAGTAGATCGGCCCGGCTGACCTTGATCTCATGGACGGCCGGCTCCAGGTAGTCCTCGACGGTCGTCTGCCGGACTGAATACAGGTCGGGCATGGCATTGACCCAGCGCATCCGCGCCGGGTCTTCCTCACGCGGCAGGCCGGCCCGCAGCGACAGCCCCCGCCACACCAGGCGGCCGGCGCGCTGAAGCTCCGTGGCCATGCGCGCCACCAGCGTTTCGTGGCGGTCGCGCAGGCCGCGATTCTTCTGCAAACCGGCATGCAGCACGGCGACGCCGGCTTCCGTCAGCCGCAGGGTCTCCCGGCCGTGATCGTCACGCAGGCGCTCCAGCCAGCCACAGGCCAGCAGTTCGAGCTCCAGCATGTCCTGACAGGGCCAGCCCGCGGAGCGCCAGAGCTGCCGCAGCCGGCGCAGGTGCGGCGTGGTGGGGACCATCACAGAGGGGGCGTCCATGCCGCCATCTTGCCTGCAAAAGAAAAATGGCCACGCCTCTTGCGAGGGCGTGGCCACTGGGAGGCTGGCGGGTCGCTAGTGGATCAGCGTTCGCGGCGCAGCGAAGCCGACACGGTGCCGGCACCGTCGCCCAGCACGAACACCGTGTAGACGTTGTTGGCGATCAGGTCGGTGTCGGTTTGCGTGAACAGCGTCGAAGACGTCGTCGACACGGTCAGCAGCGCATCGTTCACGGCGGCAATCTGCTGGGCCGTGGAGGAGCTGCCCGGTGCCACGTTGGAGGCGTAGGCGGCGTAGTTGACGTTCAGGTTCAGGCCGGCCGTGTTGTTGCTCAGGCCGTTGATCAGGCGGATCCGGGCGTAGGTCGACGTCGTCGGCAGCTTGTTGTCGTCACTCAGCAGCGTCAGGGTCGGCGCGCCGGCCGAGCCGTACACCATCATGGTGTAGTCATAGCCGGCCTGGATGGTGGCGTTGTTGCTGGTCACGGGCGTGCCGTTGACCGACACCGCCACAGCCTGCGAACCCGAGGCCACCTTGACATACGAACCGATGGCCGGCGAGTTGGCATTCGTCAGCAGCGGCGTGGCGCCCAGCGTACCGGTCACGGAGTTGCCGCCGGGCAAGCCCGACACCAGGCGCACACGGGCGGTGCTGTTGGCGAAGTTGGTCACCGCGCCTTGCTGGATCAGCTGCATGCCGTTCACCAGCACACCGCCATTCGAGCCGGTCAGGATCAGGGTGGACACACCGGCGTCAGGCAGGGTCAGGGAGGGGATTTCCAGACGCACATCGGTCTTGTCGCCCGCAGCGGTCACCACGAAACGGAAAGTGCCCGACTTCAGCGAAGCGTAGCCAGTGCCCGAACCGGCGGAGATGCTGGTGGCCACGGCCGCTGCGTCGTCCAGCGTGGTGGAGGTGGCGGCAGTTTCGTAGATGTCCAGCGCGCCGGCGTCCGGTGCCAGGTTCAGGATCAGGAACTTGGACTTGCCCGCATCCGGGTTGTCCTGGTTTTCCTGCAGCAGGGTGGTCTTGACCGCGCCGGTGGTGCCGTAGGCGATCATCGTGTACTTGCTGCCACCAGACAGGGAAGGCGTCGTGGAGTAGAGCGTGCTGCCGACGGTGGAGTTCTGAATGTAGGTGCCAGAGTCGTCGGTCTTCACACTGCCGTATTCGCCGACCTTGGCATAGGCCACGGCGGTGTTGATGGTGGTCTCGTCCTTGCCGACGGCCATGTCCAGCGTGGGATAGCTGATGCTTGCGTTGAGCAGGCGCACGTCAGCGCTGCTGCTGCCACCGCCACCGCCGCAGGCAGTCAGGAGGGCCATGGAGGCCACGCTCAGGCCCCAGGCCAAGGTCTTGAATCGCATCGTCCTACTCCAAATCCGGTTCGTGGCATTGGACGGGGGGCATGTTGCTATGGCTTGTTGCGTCATGACAGGTGTGTGAAGTTCGATATCAATCTGGACACAGACCGCGAGTGTATTCAGGAAGACATGTCAGATCCGCCAAAGCGCGGGTTTCTGCCTAGAAATACGGTAAAGCTCAGTTGACAAGGTAATGAGCGCTTCTCGCACGGCCGTTCAGTGGGTGCGCAGGGATGCGCGGGAAGTGCGCCGTACAGGGTCCGGTTAGCAGAGTTATGAGGGGCCCTCAGCCTGTTGCAATCTATAAGCGAACGTAAAACGTGTAATCGTGCAGGGAACCGGCGCTGACGTTCCCGCAGTGCAGCACAGCAACCACAGCGCCCCACCCATACTCCATGGTCGTGCGAGAAACGGGCACGGGGCCGCCACCGCGGGCCCGTCAAGGGATGACGCCGTCCGAGCGTCACCAGCCACAAAAACATAGGTGAACCATGCGTATTCGCCTGAACCGTCGTTGGGGAAGCAGGTCGGTACCGGTTGCGGTACGTGTCATGAGCGTTGTGCTGCCCATGGGGGCCGGCAGCGCCATGGCCGCGCCACTGGGGACCGCCCAGCGGCTGCTGACGTCGGAGGCGACCGTCTTCTGGCTCGGCCTGACCTGTGTGGTGGGCGGCATCGCCATGGGTTGGATGGTCAGCCTGTTCTTCCAGCAGCGACATCGCCTGCAGCGCCGTCGTGAAGAGCTGACCCGCGTGCGCCGGGAGCGTGCTCGCCTCAGCGCGCTGCTCAATGCCATTCCGGACCCGATGTATTTCAAGGATGCCCAAGGCGCCTATGAAGGTTGCAACCCGGCGTTCGAGCGTCTGGTGGGCATGACCGAGGGGCAGCTGCTGGGCCGCCGTGACGAAGAACTGTCGCGGCCGCCTCACTGGGGCGCCTCGCGAGAGGCCGGCCGCTCGCTGCGCTGGCGCACGGATGAAGAGGGACGCGCCCGTTGCCTGGATGTCCTGAGCGCCGAGGTCCGTGATGACGACCAGGCTCTTGGGCAGGTGGCCATCGCCCGGGATGTCACCGAGCTGCAATTGGCCACCGAGGCTGCCCGGCGCGCCGCAACGGTCTACGAGCACTGCGGCGAAGGCATCATGATGCTGGACGCCGAGCTGCGCATCTGCGATGTGAATCCGGCGCTGTGCGCCATCACCGGCCGCAGCCGGGAGGATCTGCTCGGGCAGCGGCCCCTGATGCTGCGCGAGGGCGAGCAGGACGCCGACAAGCTGCGCGAGCTCTGGGCCGACGTGCAGGAGCACGGCAAGTGGAGCGGCGAGGTGACCGAGCGCCACAGCAATGGCGGCAGCATTCCCATGTGGGCCACCTTCGTGAAGGTGCCCGGCGCGGGCGCAGGCCAGGGCGACGACGCGCAGTTCAGCTACCTGAGCGTGCTCACCGACATCTCGCGCATCAAGATGACCGAGGCGGAGCTGCTGCATCAGTCGCTGCACGACAGCCTGACCGGCCTGCCCAACGCCGCGTTGTTGCGCGACCGCATCGCCCGCCAGATCGGCACGGCGCAGCGCGACCAGACCTGCGTGGCGGTGCTCTATATCGACCTGGACGGCTTCCGCGATGTCAATGACATTGCCGGCCATGCGGCAGGTGACCAGGTGCTGCTGACGGCGGCGGCCCGGTTCGTGAACGTGGTGCGCCTGTCCGACTCGGTGGCGCGCGTGGGGGCTGACGAGTTCGTCGTCGTGCTCTCCGGCCTCGTGGACGAGGAAACCGCCATGCGCCTGGGTGACCGGCTCATCCAGGCGATGGACGAGCCCATCATCATCGACCACCATCGCTTCAATGTCGGGGCCAGCGTGGGCCTGGCGCTGTTCCCGGCCGATGGCGTGCAGGTGGACGAGTTGCTGCGCAACGCCGAGGTGGCCATGTGCCGGGCCAAGCTGCAGGCCAGGGGCTCGGTGCAGTCCTACCGCCCGGAGCTGACCCAGGCGGTGCAGCAGCGCTTCGAGCTGACCCATGCCCTGCGCCAGGCCAATGAAGCGGCCCAGTTCCGGCTGGAATACCAGCCGCAGGTCCGCCTGTCGGATGGTTCCCTGATTGGGGCCGAGGCTTTGCTGCGCTGGCGCCACCCGACCCGCGGCCCGATCTCGCCGGCAGACTTCATTCCGCTGGCCGAGGAAACCGGGCTGATCGTGCCGATCGGCCGCTGGGTGCTGGAGCAGGCCTGTGCGCAGGTGGCTCACTGGCAGGGGCAGGAAGGCAAGCCGCAGCAGGTGGCGGTGAATGTATCGGCCCGCCAGCTGCGCCAGCCGGATTTCATCGACACGCTGGATTTCATCCTCGCGGAGACCGGCTGCCCACCCCAGGCGCTGGAGCTGGAGGTGACCGAAAGCCTGCTGCTGGAGGATGCCGAACAAGCCATCAGCCTCATGAGCCGGCTGGCCAAGCGCGGTGTGCGGATCGCCATCGACGACTTCGGCACCGGTTACTCGTCGCTGGCCTATCTCAAGCGCATGCCGGTCTCGACACTCAAGATCGACCGCAGTTTCGTCAACGAACTGGGTAGCGACGCGAACGTCGCGGCCATTGCCCGCACTGTCATTGTGCTGGCCCGCAGCCTGCAACTGGACGTGCTCGCCGAAGGCGTGGAGACAGAGGAACAGGCCGAGTGGCTGCGACGGGAAGGCTGCGACTGGGCCCAGGGCTGGCTGTATGGCCGCCCCATGCCTTCGGACACCTTCATGCCCACCGTGCCGCCGGAGGCGCTGCGGCGCCCACCGGCCAAGCGGCTTCAGCTGGCCTGAGCGGCAAGGGCGGCGGAGGGCGGTAAGCTGCGCCTTCGCTGCACGGCAGGCCCTTCGGGCCGCCTTCTCCGGTTAGTTTTCAGACTGTACTGACGCTCAACGATGCTGCTGGCGCCTTCTCCCTATCTTCCCTATTGGCATGTGCTCACCCGGCTGGGCGAGGCCCAGGTGCTGCTGCCGCTGGCGGCGGTGGCCGTTGCGGGGCTGTGGGCCTGCAAGCGTCAGCGGGTGGTGGTGCGGCGCTGGGTGGCGGGTTTTGTGCTGGTCTTCGGCTTGACGCTGCTGTCCAAGGTGGCCTTCATGGGCTGGGAGCTGGGTGTCGCGGCCTGGGACTTCACCGGCTTTTCCGGCCATGCGGTGTGCGCGTCGGCCATCTTCCCGCTGCTGGCCTGGTTGGGGCTGCAGGCGGTCCGGTCGCCAGGCTGGCGGGCGCTGGGCCTGTGCGTTGCGCTCGGGATGGCCGCGCTGATCGCCTACTCCCGACTGCCGGTGGGGGCGCATTCCGCCTCGGAGGCCCTGCTGGGCTTTGACCTGGGCGCCGCGGTGGCCCTGTTTGCCCTGTGGGAGGCACGGCCCGGCACGGATGGTGAAACCTCGGTACGCGTGCTGCGCCGCAGTGCCACCTTGTCGCTGGCCATGGTGGCGCTGCTGTTGGCGGCGCCCTGGTTCACGCCGCCGGCACGCACCCATCAATGGGTGACCAGCCTCAGTCTGGCCCTGTCCGGGCGGGAACATCCGTACACCCGGCATGAGATGCATCGCCGGGCGGCAGCGGTCGTGGCGTGGTCCCAGTGGCCAGGCTCAGCCACTCGCGCGCAGTGATTTCACGCACCTCCAGCCCTCGCCGGAGGACATAGCTGGAGTCGAACCAGCCCTGGCTGGCCGGCTCCAATGACGGAGCACTCGCGCGGGGGCCTGGGCGGGTGGTGGCGGGCGTGGCTGGGGAAGGGACGTTGTCGCCGTGGCGGACTGCCGGCGCCGGGAGTGGCCGGCGCGGCAGCAGAGGTGAGCGGGAGGACATGAAGCCGGTTCGCGCCCTTGATGGCGCAGACAGTGGAAGAAGGTCTCCACTGTCCGAGGCCTGCCGCTACGGGGGTAGCCCGCCAAGGGGCGGACTGACGGGGGAGGGCAGCCCCCCTACAGCGGCAATGCCGTGGTGTGCTTGACCTCTTCCATCACCGCGTAGGTGCGGGTCTCTCGCACGCCAGGCAGGGTCCAGATGGAGCTGCCGATGAAGGCCCGGTAGGCCGCCATGTCCGACACCCGCGTCTTGAGCAGATAGTCGAATCCGCCGGCCACCAGGTGGCACTCCAGAATTTCCGGCCGCGATTGCACGGCAGCTCGGAAGTTGTCCATCACGTCATGCACGGTGCGGTCCAGCAGGATTTCGATGAAGACCAGCATGGAGGCGCCGAGCTTGGCCGGGTTCAGCCGGGCTTCATAGCCCAGGATGTAGCCCTCACGGGTCAGGCGCTTGACCCGCTCCAGCACGGCGGTAGCGGACAGGTGCACCTCCTCGGCCAGCTTGAGGTTGCTGATCCGTCCGTCTTGCTGCAGCACGCGCAAAATGCGCAGGTCAATCTTGTCCAGGTCGTCGGGCGGGTTCATGCGGGATAAATGTCGGTGATGGCGGACAGGATCCGAATTTAATTCACCTTTGACGCTCCTAAAGTAGCGGCATTCACTAATTTGCCCGAGCCTCGCTCCCGAGGGGAACTCATGATCGCCTTTGCCCTGCCCCCAGAAGTCTCCCGCCTGCCAGACCCCTATCGCGATGAAGTGCCTCTGGTCCAGGCGCTGGCCGAGCAGCTGAAGCAGCTGAACTGGTCGGCCGTGGTGGCGCAGGCGCGGCCCTGGGTGCAGCAGGTGCGCAGCAATCCGGCCCCGTTCTGGGCCATGGAGTCGCTGCTGCGCGAGTACCCGATCACCAGCGCCGAAGGCCTGGCCTTGATGCGCCTGGCGGAAGCGCTGCTGCGGGTGCCCGATGCCGAAACCGCCATTGCGCTGACGGCGGACCAGCTCGGCCGCGCCGATTTCGATGGAAGTTCGGACGGTCCGCACAAAATGCTGGCGGGGCTGGCCGCCAGTGCCATCTCGCTGTCCAAGAAATTCCTGCCCGAGGCCGAATCCGAGGCGGGCCTGCTCAAGCGGCTGGGCGCGCAGACCGTGGTCGCAGCCACCGTGCGGGCCATCCAGCTGCTGGGCCGCCAGTTCGTGCTGGGCCGCAACATCGGCGAAGCCATGGCGGAGGCCGATGCAGCCCGCAAGGTGCAGCGTCAGCTGCGTTTCTCCTACGACATGCTGGGAGAAGGGGCTCGCACCGAGCGCGATGCCGAGCGCTACCAGGCGTCCTACCTCGCCGCCATTGCCGCCATCGCGGGCGGCCGCCGCGCCGAATCGCCGGAAGGCAGTGATGGCATCTCCATCAAGCTGTCCGCGCTGTTCTCCCGCTACGAGGTGCTGCAGCGCGAGCGGGTCTATGCCGAGTTGTTGCCGCGCGTGTGGCAGCTGGTGGAGAAGGCCGCGGCCGCCAACATCAACCTGACCATCGATGCCGAAGAAGTCGACCGCCTGGAGCTGTCGCTTGAGCTGCTGGAGGCCCTGGCGGCGCGCATCGCCAGCCAATTCCCGGACTGGCGCGGCTTCGGCCTGGCGGTGCAGGCCTACCAGACCCGCGCCCGCGACGTGGTGGAGGAAGTGGCAGCGATCGCTCGCCGCCACGGCCTGCACTTCATGGTGCGGCTGGTCAAGGGTGCTTACTGGGACGGCGAGATCAAGCGTGCCCAGGAGCAAGGGCTGCCCGCCTACCCGGTCTACACCCACAAGCCGCACACGGATGTGTCGTACCTGGCCTGCGCCCAGGCGCTGCTGCAGCATCACGACGTGATCTACCCGCAGTTCGCCAGCCACAACGCCGGCACCATCGCCGCCATCTTGCAGATGGCCCGCTCGCTGGGCGCCAAGTTCGAGATGCAGCGCCTGCACGGCATGGGGGAAGGCGTGTACCGCGAGGTGCTCAAGGACGGCAGCATTCCTTGCCGCGTGTATGCCCCGGTGGGCGAACACCGCGACCTGCTGGCCTACCTGGTGCGCCGCCTGCTGGAAAACGGCGCCAACTCCTCCTTCGTCCATCAGCTGGCCGACCCGTCGGTGGCGCCGGAGGAACTGCTCGCCTTCCCGGTCACCCAGATCCAGCCGCGTGCCAGTCTGCCGCTCCCGGTGGCCTTGTACCGCGACGCCACCGGACGTGGCCGCGACAACTCGGCGGGCCTGGACCTGGCCGTGCCGCAGCAGCGCCAGCCGCTGCTGGACGCCCTGGCGGCTTGCGAGGTGCCGGTGCTCGCAGAGGCCACCGAGGCGGAGGTGGATGCCGCCTTGCTGCGGCTCAAGGCGGGTTTCCCGGCCTGGAATGCCACGCCGGTGCCCCAGCGGGCCGCCGTGCTGCGCCGTGCGGCCGATGCGCTGCAGGCAGCGTTGCCCGCCTATTGCGCCCTGCTGGTGAAGGAGGCGCACAAGAGCTTCGCCGACGCGATTTCCGAAGTGCGCGAGGCCATCGACTTCATGCGCTATTACGCCGATGAAGCCGAGCGCCTGGCCGCTGACGGGACGGCGCTCAATGGCCGCGGCGTGTTCGTGTGCATTTCGCCGTGGAATTTCCCGCTGGCCATTTTTGCCGGCCAGGTGGTGGCCGCGCTGGCGGCGGGCAATGCCGTCGCGGCCAAGCCCGCGGAACAGACGCCGGCCGTGGCGCGTGAGTGCGTGGCGCTGCTGCATGCCGCCGGCGTGCCTGCGGACGCCCTGGCGCTGCTGCATGGACAGGGCGAGACCGTCGGTGCGCGCCTGGTGGCCTCCCCGGTGACGGCGGGTGTCTGCTTCACCGGCTCCACGCAGGTGGCGCAGATCATCAATCGCCAACTGGCTAGCAAGCCGGGCGCGGGCCTGCTGCCGCTGATTGCCGAGACCGGCGGGCTGAACGCGATGATCGTGGACTCCACCGCCCTGCCCGAGCAGGTCATTGACGCGGTGGTGCAGTCCGCGTTCCGTAGCGCCGGCCAGCGCTGCTCAGCACTACGCCTGCTGGCGGTACATGAGGCCGTGGCCGACGGCGTGATCGAGATGCTGCGCGGCGCGGTGAGCGAACTGCGGGTTGGCGACAGCGCGAACCTGGCCACCGACGTGGGGCCGCTGATCGACGATGAAGCCTTCCAGGCCATCACCGCCGATGTGCAGCGCCTCAAGCGCGAGGCCCGCGTGATCGCCGAGGCGAACGTGACCGATGCCGGCGCCCGCCTGTTGCCGCCCATCGCCGTCGAACTGGGCAGCATCGCTGCGCTGAAGAAGGAGATCTTCGGTCCGGTGCTGCACGTGGTGCGCTGGAGCGGGGATGTGGAAGCGGTGGTCCGCCAGATCAATGCACTGGGGTATGGCCTCACGCTCGGCATCCAGACTCGCATCGACAGCCGCGCACTGCGCCTGGCGTCCGAGGCGCGCATTGGCAACGTCTATGTGAACCGCAACATCATCGGCGCGGTGGTGGGCGTTCAGCCGTTTGGTGGCGAAGGCATGTCCGGCACCGGACCCAAGGCCGGCGGTCCGCACTACCTGCTGCGCTTCACGGCGCCGGTGGTGGCCACGCCAGTGGTGGAGGAAGCGCCGGCGCTCGTCGCGCCGGCCACCGGTGCTGATCTCGGCGCGCTGCTGCGTGCCCATGACACCTGGGCCAGCCGACCGCTGGAGCAGCGCGCCGCGGCGCTTGAGCGTTCCGCTGCCGGCCAGGGGCCGGAAGTGGCGCAAGCCTGGCGCGATCTGGCCCGTCATGCCCGCAGCGCGCTGGCCGACCAGGCGCTCCCCGGCCCGACCGGCGAAAGCAATGAGCTGCGCCTGCATGGCCGCGGCGTCATGGCCGTGTTGGCGCAAGGCATGGCTCCGCTGGAACTGGCGCGTGCCCTGGGCGCGGCGCTGGTGGCCGGCAACGCGGCGGTCGTGGTGGGCGACAGCGATGTGGCGCGCGAACTGCGTGACGCACTGCTGCGAGGCGGTGTTGCGGCCGGCGTGCTGTCGCTGTTGCCGCTGGACCAGCTGGGCGCCGTGCTGCGGTCGCCGCAGCTGGCCGGCGTGGTGGCGCCGGCCGGGCTGCTCGGGCCGGTCCAGCGCGAACTGGCCAGCCGGGACGGTGCCATCCTGCCCGTCATTGCGGCGGCGGAAGCCGGCCAGGCCCGTCAGCTCTACCGTTTCGCAGCGGAACAGACCCTCACCATCAATACGGCCGCGGCGGGGGGCAATGCTGCCCTGCTGGCAGGCGTGCATTGAGTTCGCAGGGCCCGGCGTCCGCCGACAGGTGGACCCAGCCCGCGCGCGGAGCCACCCAGACCTGACCGCGCTCGACCGGCCAGCTTGGGCACCACGCCGGTCCGCACCAGAAGCGCGGCGCCTCGGTGACCAGAAGACGTCCGCTGCGCACATGCAGCACGGTGCCGCCCGGTATCCACTGAAGCAGTGCTTCCCCAGCGGGCAGCCGCCACACGGCGGGCTCCTGCATGGAGGGCGGCGGCACCGCGTGCGCAGCTACGCCGCCATGAGGTGACCGGAGTAAATGGCGCGGTAGACCCAACAGTCGGGATATCCGGTCAGTCGCCGGTCGCCGCCGCCACCAGTGCCAGGGGCGAGCAAGCGGCGCCAGCATGGTGGCCAGCAGCGGTGTGGAAATCGTCATGCCAGAACCTCGGCGAAGCGGACACAGGCCTTCAGTCTCCGGGCCCGGCGTCAATGCCAACAGGTACAGCGCGACCTTTTGTTATCCATAACAGCGCTCGCAGCGCGGCTGTTCTGCAGGGATTCATGCCCCGCTGTTCTGCATGGCGGGTGCCCAGGCGGCGGAGAATGCCCGCATGACGCCAGGCCCCCTTGCATCCCAGGCCGTACCGCCCACCGGCCCCTCGCCCTTGCCGCTGTATGAGCAGGTCGCTGCCCAATACCGCCATGCGATCCAGAGCGGCACGCTGGCGCCCGGCTGCCGGATGCCCTCCGTACGCGCGCTGATGGGGCTGCACCGCGTCAGCCTCACCACCGCCTTGCAGGCTTGCCGCCTGCTGGAAAGCCAAGGGCTGCTGCAGGCACGGCAGCGCGCCGGCTACTTCGTCCGCGCTCCGCGCAGTTCGCGTCTGGCCCGCGCCGCCGAACCGAGCCAGATGCGGGCCGACCCCTCGCAGTTCGTGGGTGTGCACCAGCGGGTGTCGGGCGTGCTGCGGCGCGCCGGGATGGCGCAGGTGCAGGTCCATCTGGGCGGCGCCTGTGCGGACCCGTCACTCTATCCCGTCAAGGCGCTGGCGCTGCATGCGCAGCGGCTGCTGCGGCGGCGGCCCGAACTGCTGGGCCAGGCGCCGGAGCCGCAGGGCCACCCGCTGCTCAGGACCCAGCTGGCCCGCCAGGCGCTTGACGCCGGCCTGCAGCTCGACGCCTCCCAGGTGCTCGTCACGCACGGCTGTACCGAGGCCCTGGGCATTGCCCTGCGGGCCACCACGCAGCCGGGCGATACGGTGGCGGTCGAGTCACCCACCTACTACGGGCTGCTGCAGATCCTGGAGACGCTCGGCCTGCGGGCACTGGAAATTCCGACCAGCCCGCACACCGGCCTGTCGCTCCCGGCGCTGCAGGAGGCCGCCGAACGTGAACCGCGCCTGAAGGCCGTGGTGGTGGTGCCGCACCTGCAGAACCCACTGGGCTCACTGATGCCGGATGACAGCAAGCAGGCGCTGCTGGCCTGGTGCGAGGCGCGGGACCTTGCCCTGATCGAGGACGACACCTACGCCGCGCTGGCGGATGAGCCGCAGCGGGCGATCAAGTCCTGGGACACGACCGGGCGGGTCATCTTCTGCGCGTCCATGCACAAGACGCTCGCGCCGGGCATGCGCATCGGCTGGATGACAGCCGGCCGTTGGCAGCCCCGCGTGGAAGTGCTCAAGTATGCCCAGAGCCGTCCCAACGAGATGCTGGGCCAGGCAGCGGTGGCGGAGTTCCTGGCGGCCGGCCAGATGCAGCGGCATCTGAGCGGCCTGCGGGCGCGGCTGAGGCAGCAGCGGGAGTCCATGGGCCAGCTGCTGTCGGACCACCTGCCGCCGGGCACCCGTCTGAGCCTGCCGCGCGGCGGCATGAACCTGTGGGTGGAACTGCCGCCCGGCCTGTCGTCCATGCAGCTGTTCGAGGCGGCCCTGGAGAAGGGCATCCGCCTCGCGCCGGGCGCCATGTTCTCCAATTCGCTGCGCTTTGACGGTTTCCTGCGGATCAACGCCGGCTATCTGATGGACGAGCCGCAGCGCCAGGCCGTGCGCACACTGGGCGAGCTGTGCGCGTCGCTGCTGCGGCAGGGCACGCCGCGGGCCACCGGGCTGCCGCTCGCGGCGCCTTGAGGGCAGGCCGGCGGCTACACTGCCGGCCATGAGTTCCTGCATCGCATTCATCGGTGGCGGCAACATGGCCAGCGCCATCATTGGCGGCCTGCGCCGCGCCGGCCATGCCGCCGAGGACCTGCTCGTGGTCGAGCCCTTGGCAGCTCAGCGTGAGCGTCTGCAGGCCGAGTTCGGCGTTGCCGCCTTGCCGGCGGGGGATGCATCCCTGGCCCGCGCCAGCACCGTGGTCTGGGCGGTCAAGCCGCAGCTGTTCCTGCAGGCGGCGACGCCCGTGGCGCCCCATGTCGGGCAGGCGCTGCAGCTCTCGATCATGGCCGGGCTGCGCAGCAGTGCGGTGGCGCTCGCCATCGGCGGCGCACGGGTGGTGCGGGGCATGCCCAATACGCCGGCGCTCATCGGCGCCGGCATCACGGGCCTGTTCGCTGGCGACGGGGTCTCGGAAGCGGACCGCGCCGTGGTGGACCAGCTGTTGGCACCCACGGGCCGCACGCTCTGGGTCCGGCAGGAGTCCGACCTGGATACCGTGACGGCCCTGTCCGGTTCCGGGCCGGCCTATGTGTTTTATCTGGTGGAGCATCTGGTGGCGGCCGCGCAGTCCCTGGGACTGGAGGAAGCGCAGGCGCGCGAATTGGCCGTGGCCACCTGCGCTGGCGCCGCGGCGCTGGCCTTGCAGTCTGGCGAATCGCCGGCCGCGCTGCGCGAGAAGGTCACGTCCAAGGGCGGCACCACCCATGCCGCCCTCACGGTGCTGGAGTCCGAAGGCGTCGGTGCCGCGGTGCAGCGCGCCGTTGCGGCGGCCCACCGCCGGGCCCAGGAGCTGGGGGACGAATTCGGCCGTGCGCCTGGAGCGGTCTGACGCTGATCCGGGATGGGCATTGCTGATCGTTGGGGTTTGCGCGCCTGGCTGCGCGCACCCGGTTCCCTGAGCAAGCGTCTGGCCGCCACCGGCCGACGCTTTGAGGTGCAGGTGCTGCGGCAAGGCGTGGCGCCGCTGCGGGTGCAGGAACGCGCGGCCCTGGGATTGCCGCGCCGCGGCTGCACCGTCGTGCGCGAGGTATTGCTGCGCGTGGACGGCCAGCCGCTGGTGTGGGCCCGCTCCGCCGTCCATGCCAGCGCGCTGACGGGACCCTGGAAGGCGGTCAAGGGCCTGGGCGCCCGGCCCCTCGGACATCTGCTGTATGAGGACCCCCGTATCCATCGCAGTGAACTGCAGCCGCGGCGCGTCACCCGCCATGGGCCGACCCACCACCAGATGGTGCGCCAGTGGACGGCGGCCGTGGGCGAGCCGCCCCCGCCCGACATGCAGTGGTCCCGCAACTCCGTCTTCACCCGACACGGCATGCAGCTGCGGGTGATGGAACTGTTTGTCCCCGCCGTGGCGGACCGCTCGCCCGGTCCCCTGCGCCTCAAACGCCGGCGGCGTTGACGCGGCCCCTTTGACGTCTGATCGCCCCATGACCACGACTCCCTCTTCCTCCAGCGGAACCTTCCGCCTTGCAGTACGACATTGGCTGCAGGCGCTTCGCCCGGCGCCGCTGCGGGTCGATGCGCGCGAACGGCTGCGGGTGGTGGCAGGTGCCTGCGCCGGCCTGCTGTTGACCGGTTGCCTGACGGAGTGGCTGATGCCGCACGGCGCCGGACTGCCCTGGCTGGTGGCCCCGCTGGGCGCCAGCGCGGTGCTGGTGTTCGGCGTGCCGGCCAGCCCGCTGGCCCAGCCCTGGGCCGTGGTGGCCGGCAATACCGCCTCCGCGCTGGTGGGCATTGCCTGTGTGCACCTGCTTGGTGACGTACCGGAGATTGCTGCGGCGACGGCGGTGGCGCTGGCCATCGGGCTGATGTTCCTGCTGCGTTGCCTGCACCCGCCCGGCGGCGCGGCGGCACTGCTCATGGTGCTGGCGGGCGTCAAGGACTGGCACTTCGCCGCCGAGCCCGTGCTGCTCAATTCCGTCCTGATGGTGGCGGCGGGCATGGCCTACAACAGCCTGACCGGGCGGCGCTATCCGCATGCCCAGCAGGCGGTGGCCGCGCCGGCGCCACCCGGCCCGGCGGCGGCGGGCGGCTTTGGAGAAGCCGATCTCGAAGCCGTGCTGGCCCGCTACAACCAGGTGCTGGACGTGCCGCCGGACGATCTGCGCGCCATCCTGAACGAGGCGGGCCTGATGGCGGCGCGGCGTCGCATCACCACGCTGCGCTGCGCCGACGTCATGTCCACCGACCTGAAGGTCGTGGAGTGGGGCACGCCGCTGCAGGAGGCCTGGTCGCTGCTGCGCGCGCACCGCATCAAGGCGCTGCCGGTGATCGACCGGGCGCGCCGCGTGGTGGGCATCGTGACCCTGAACGACTTCATGCGCGAGGCCTCGCTGGATCTGCATGAAGACTGGCCGACGCGGCTGCGCCGCCTGATCCTGCCCACACCGACCACGCACAGCGACAAGCCCGAGGTGGTGGGACAGATCATGTCGCGCCAGGTGCGGGTCGCCAGCGCGGACCGGCCGCTGGCCGAGCTGGTGCCGCTGTTCGCGGCCACCGGCCACCACCATATTCCGGTGGTCGGGCCGGAGGCGCGCCTGGTGGGCATCCTGACGCAGTCCGACCTGGTGGCGGCGCTGGCGAAGATGGACGGGCTCTGAGCCCCAAGGCCGGTCAGCGCAGGCTCAGGTCCAGCACGGTGCCGGCAAAGATGGCAAAGCCCACCCAGTGGTTTTCGCGGAAGGCGCGGAAGCAACCGTCCCGGGTGCGGTCCTTGATCAGCAGGTAATGCCACACCACCTGGGCGGCGGCTACCGCCAGCCCGGCCAGGAACCAGTGGCCCATGCCCAGTTGCAGGCCCAGGCCCGCCCACAGGGCCAGAAATACGACATAGAAGCTCATCACGCCGATCACGTCGAAACGGCCGAGCGTGAGGGCGGAGGTCTTAATGCCGATGCGGATGTCGTCGTCACGGTCGACCATGGCGTACTCGGTGTCGTAGGCCAGCACCCAGAACAGGTTGGCCAGCAGCAGGCCCCAGGCCGCCAGCGGCACGGACGCCTGCACGGCAGCGAGCGACCATTCGCGCCCGCCCAGCACGGCGGAGAAGGCCATCGGGATGCCAAACGAGAAGGCCACGCCCAGCACGGCCTGCGGCATGGACACCCAGCGCTTGGTGAACGGGTAGAGGATGGTCACGGCCAGGGCCGCGAAGGACAGTTCAATGGTGGGCGCATTGGTGGTCAGCACCAGCGCGAAGGCGATGAGCGACAGCACGGCGCCCAGCGTCAGCGCCTGCCGCACGGTGATCTGGCCGCTGGTGACGGGGCGCTGGGCCGTGCGCTTGACGTGCTTGTCGAACTCCCGGTCCGCCACGTCGTTGACCGCGCAGCCGGCGCTGCGCATGAGGAAGGTGCCCAGCACGAAGACGGCCAGCAGGTGCCATCCCGGCCATCCGTCGGCCGCCATCCAGAGCGCGGCCAGCGTTGGCCACAGCAGCAGGAAGGTGCCCGCGGGCCGGTCCCAGCGGATCAGGTTCAGGTAGAGCGACAACCGCGAAGGCGCGGCGGTGGAGGTGGCTGCGGACGTCATGCCGGCATTGTCGCGCCTGCGCCCCCTCCCGGATCAGGCCCGGCGACGCAGGCGCTCAAGCAGGGCCCCGGCCTCGCCGACCAGGCCGCGCCGGAAGGCCAGCACGCAGATGATGAAGATCAGTCCGGTCACCAGGCTGACGGACTCGCCAAGGCCGGCGAACCACTGCACGCCGGTGAGGCCCGCGAGCCACTGGCCCAGGTCGCCGATCTTGTTCTCCAGGGCGATGATGAGCAGCGCGCCGATGATGGGCCCCACCATGGTGCCCATGCCGCCCACCAGCGTCATCAGGATCACGAGGCCCGAGGTCGTCCACAGCGCATCGGTTAAGGTGGCAAAACCAAGCACCAGCGTCTTGGTGGCACCCGCCAATCCCGCGAGTGCGGCCGACAGGACGAAGGCGAGCAGCTTGAAGCGGTCGGTGTCGTAGCCCAGGGAAATGGCACGCGGCTCGTTCTCGCGGATGGATGTCAGCACCTGGCCGAAGGGCGAATGCACCGTGCGGTAGATCAGCCAGAACGCCAGGGCGAAGATGGCCAGCACCACGTAGTACAGCGTCGTGTCGTTGTCCAGCGGCAGGCCCAGCAGCGTGCCGCGCGGAACCGACTGCAGCCCGTCCTCGCCGCCGGTGAAGGAGGCCTGCAGGAAGAAGAAGAACAGCATCTGGGCCAGCGCCAGCGTGATCATCGCAAAGTAGATGCCGGCGCGCCGGATGGCAAGCAAGCCGAACACCAGCCCCACCAGGGCCGCCATGGCGGTGCCAAACACGATGCCCAGCAGCGGCGGAAAGCCCCACACCTTGAGCGCATGGCCAGCCGCATAGGCGGCCGTGCCGAGGAAGGCGGCGTGGCCGAAGCTCAGCAGCCCGGTAAAGCCGATCAGCAGGTTGAAGGCACAGGCAAAGAGCGCATAGCACATCACCTTCATGGCGAAGATGGGGTAGACGCCGGCCAGCGGCAGCAGTGCCACCGCCGCCAGCAACACCACATATCCCGAAGTTTTCTTGTTCATCAGCGGCTGCGTCCCGTCAAGACTGTCATTTCTCTTTGCCGAAGAGGCCAGCCGGGCGCACCAGCAGCACCACCGCCATGACCACGAAGACCACGGTGCTTGACGCCTCCGGATAGAACACCTTGGTGAGGCCTTCCACGATCCCCAGGCCCAGGCCCGTGAGGATGGAACCCAGGATGGACCCCATGCCGCCGATGACCACCACCGCAAACACCGTGATGATGAGGTTGGACCCCATCAGCGAGTTGACCTGCAGGATGGGCGCCGCCAGCACGCCGGCAAAGGCGGCCAGGGCGACACCGCCGGCATAGGTGAGCGTCACCATGCGCGGCACGTTCACGCCGAAGGCCTGCACCAGGCGCGGGTTCTCCGTGCCGGCGCGCAGCGTGGCGCCCAGCGAGGTCTTCTCGATCAGGGCCCACACCGCCAGGCACACCACCAGCGAGGCCACCACCACCCAGCCGCGGTAGTTGGGCAGGATCATGAAGCCAAGGTTGGTGGCGCCGGCCAGGGCGTCCGGCACGGCATAGGGCTGGCCAGACACCCCGTAGAACGAGCGGAAGATGCCTTCGATCACCAGCGTGATGCCAAAGGTCAGCAGCAGCCCGTACAGATGGTCCAGCTTGTAGAGCCACTTCAGCAGCAGGCGTTCGATCACCAGCCCGAACACGCCCACCACCAGGGGGGAGAGCACCAGCATCACCCAGTAGTTGATGCCCAGGTACTCCAGGCCCATCCAGGCGAGGAACGCGCCCATCATGTAGAGCGCGCCATGAGCGAAGTTGATGATGTTGAGCATGCCGAAGATCACGGCCAGCCCCAGAGACAGCATCGCATAGAACGAGCCGTTCACCAGGCCCAGCAGCAACTGGCCCAGCAGGGCCGGCAAGGGCACGCCAAAGATTTCAGTCATGACTCAACTCAAGGTTTGCTCAACCGAGGGCACGCCAGCGCGGGGCCGGCGTGCCGTGCTCGCTCACTTTTTCACCAGGGGGCACTTGGAGTCGGCCAGCTTGGTGAAGGCTTCGTCCCCAGGAATGCGGGTGACGACCTTGAAGTAATCCCAGGGCTCGGTCGATTCCTTGGCCGACTTCACCTGCAGGAGGAACATGTCGTGCACCGCGCGCCCATCCTCCTTGCGGATCGTGCCCTTGGTGTAGAAGTCGTTGATCGGCGTGGCCTTCATCTGGGCCACGACCTTTTCGCCGTCATCCGTCTTGGCCGCTTCCACCGCCTTGAGGTAGTGCATGGCGGCCGAGTAGTCCGCCGCCTGCAGCGAGGAGGGCATGCGCTTCATCTTCTCGAAGAAGCGGCGGCTCCAGGCGCGGGCCTCGGGGCTCTGGTTCCAGTACCAGCTGTCCGTCAGGTACATGCCCTCGGTCGTCTTCAGGCCGAGCGAATGCACGTCGTTGATGAACATCAGCAGGCCGGCCAGCTTCATCGTCTTGGTGATGCCGAACTC
>Ga0065165_1000407_pt1 | contig 68987 bp, 66 predicted proteins | sample AraplaMF_Cvi_mMF_FD_63813 | JGI IMG/M metagenome (GOLD analysis project Ga0065165, IMG submission 63813) | Arabidopsis root microbial communities from the University of North Carolina, USA - plate scrape MF_Cvi_mMF (version 2) (version 3) | ecosystem: Host-associated > Plants > Roots >... | reverse complement strand
GCAAGACGGTCAGCTCGGTGCATTCTCACTCCCTCTCCCGCTTGCGGGAGAGGGCGGGGGTGAGGGCCAGCGGCGGAGGCAGGCCTCAGTCCGCCAGTGCGGGGTAGTCGGTGTAGCCCTCGGCGCCACCACCGTACATCGTGGCCGAATTCGCCTTCTGCAGCGGGGCGTTGAGCTTCAGGCGGCGCACCAGGTCCGGGTTGGAGATGAAGCTGCGACCGAACGCGACCGCGTCCGCATGGCCACTCGACACGGCGTTGATCGCCATCTCGCGCGTGTAGCCGTTGTTGGCGATGTAGACGCCCTTGAAGCGCTGACGCAGCGCGTCGTAGTCGAAGGGCGCGACATCGCGCGGACCGCCGGTGTGGCCCTCGATGACATGCAGGAAGGCCAGCTTCAGCGGTGCGAGTTGCTCGGCCACGTAGTTGAAGAGCGACTGCGCATCGCTGTCCTGGCCGGCGTCGTTGACCGGCGTGACCGGCGACAGACGCAGCCCGGTGCGGTCGGCACCGATCGCGCCGGCGATGGCCGTCATCACCTCGATCAGCAGTCGCGCGCGGTTCTCGATCGAGCCGCCGTAGGCGTCGGTGCGGTCGTTGATGCTGTCGCGCAGGAACTGGTCGAGCAGGTAGCCGTTGGCGCCATGCACCTCGACCGCGTCGAATCCCGCCGCCATCGCCGCCTTGGCCGCATGGGCGAACGCCTGCACGATGCCGGGCAGTTCCTCCGTCTTCAGCGCGCGCGGCGCGGCGACATCGACGAAGCCGTCCTTGGTGAAGGTCTTGCTGTTGGCCTGGCGGTCCGTCGCCGACAGCGGCTTGGCACCGCCGGGCTGGAAGTCGGCATGCGAGATGCGACCCACGTGCCACAGCTGGACGGCGATCTTGCCGCCGGCCTGATGGACGGCGTCCGTCACCTGCTTCCAGGCGGCGATCTGCTCGGGCGTGTGGATCCCGGGAGTGTCGAGGTAGCCCTGCCCTTCCTGGGCGACCTGGGCGCCTTCGCTGATGATCAGGCCGGCGCTGGCGCGCTGGCGGTAGTACTCGACCGCGAGCGGGCCAGGCACCAGGCCGACAGAGCGGTTGCGCGTCAGCGGCGCCATGACGATGCGGTTGGCCAGGGAGACGGCGCCGACTTGCAAGGGATCGAAGAGGCTGGGCATGACGATATCGAAGAGGCTGAGTGAAGGTGGTGCGAGGTCCGGCGTGGAGGCGCCTGGGGCGCCGTCCGGACCAGGATGGAGCGCAGCTTAGCGAGCGATTCGCCGCCTCGCAGCGCCTAGGCGACAGCCCGGACGCCGGCTGGGGCCTTGCACCGGCTTCACCGGCGCACCGGACCGCATGGCTACACTCGCCCGGCCGCCTGGGGACGCCGTCCCCTCGTCGCGCGGCGCCCTGCCACCGCCACGACTCGGGAGCCCGTCGATGTCCTCCGGTTCCTCGCCCGATCTCCGATCGCACGCCCCCCTCGCCGAGCCCGGCCGCCGCCGGCTGCTGCAGAGGGGAGCCGCGCTCGCGCTTCCAGCCTGGCTGACGACGGCGCTCGCACAACGCGGCGGCCCGTCCGGCGCGGTGATGCATGTGGGCCTGGACCACCCGGTGAAGACGCTGGCGGCCGCCGCGTCGCAAGCCAAGGCCGGCATGACCATCGAGGTGCAGGCTGGCGACTATGCGGGCGATGTCGCCGTCTGGCCGCAGGACGACCTGACGCTGCGCGCAGTGGGCGGCCGCGTGCGGATGCTGGCCAACGGCGCGCATGCGCAGGGCAAGGGCATCTTTGTCACGACCGGCCGGCGGATGACGATCGAAGGCTTCGACTTCGTCGGCGCGCGCGTGCCGGATCGCAACGGCGCGGGCATCCGGCTGGAGCGCGGATCGCTGACGCTGCGCGACTGCCGCTTCCAGGACAACGAGAACGGCCTGCTGGCCGGCAACGACGGCAGCATCGAGCTGCGCATCGAGTCCTGCGACTTCGGTCCGATCGCGCCCGGCGAAGGGCGAACGCACAACTGCTACGTCGGCGCGATCGGCAAGCTGTCGGTGGTCGCGAGCTACTTTCACCACGGCGCGTCCGGCCACCTGCTGAAGACCCGCGCGGCGGTGAATCACGTCTTCTACAACCGCCTCACCGACGAGACCGGCCGCGCGAGTTTCGAGCTCGAGTTCCCCAACGGCGGCGTGGCGCTGGTGATGGGCAACGTGATCCAGCAGAGCCCGTCGAGCGAGAACTACCATCTGATCGCCTACGGCAGCGAAGGACTGTCCAACCGCCGCAACGAGCTGCACCTGATCAACAACACGCTGGTGGACCGGCGCCAGGCCGGCGGCGTCTACCTGCGCATGGCGCAGCAGGCGCAGAAGCTGCGACTGATCAACAACCTGCTGTGCGGCAAGCACGAGCTGCCGGCGGGGCCGGATCGCGAGCAGCACCACAACTACTTCGTCGAGCTGGACAGCTTCGTCGATCCGGACCGCTACGACTTCCGGCTGCGGCCGGAGTCGCCCTTGATCGGACGCGCGGTGGACGCGGGCACGGTCGACGGGCAGGTCCTCAAGCCGGCGATGCAGTACCAGCATCCGTGCGGGCTCAAGGAAGTGCCGGCCGGGACGGCGTACTCGCCCGGGGCGTTTCAGGTCTGAGGCCGAGCGGCGGACGGCTCGCGGCACGCAGCGGGTACAGTGCCGGGCATGCTCGCCTACCGACACGCCTTCCACGCCGGCAACCATGCCGACGTGCTCAAACACCTGGTGCTTTCCGAGGTCCTCCGCTACATGGGGGAAAAGGACAAGCCCTACACCGTCGTGGACACCCACGCCGGCGCTGGCGGGTATGCGCTCGACGGCCGCTACGCCCAGAAGAACGCCGAACACGCCGGCGGCATCGCCGCGCTGTACTCGCGCAAGGACCTGCCCGAGCCGCTGCAGCAGTACGTGCAGCTGGTGCACGACTTCAACCCCGGCAAGAAGCTGGAGCAGTACCCCGGCTCGCCGGCCATCGCGCGTATGCTGATGCGCTTCGACGACCGGCTGCGCTGCTACGAGCTGCACGGCACCGACCACCGCATCCTCGCCAGTTACCTCGAGGACCGCGCCAACACGCAGGTGCTGCAGCAGGACGGCTTCGCGTCGCTGAAGGCCGAACTGCCGCCGCCTTCGCGGCGCGGCGTGGTGCTGATGGATCCGTCCTACGAGCTCAAGGCCGACTACGGCAAGGTCGTGGCTGCGCTGCGCGAGGCGATGCAGCGCTTCGCCGACGGCACGGTCGCGATCTGGTATCCGCAGCTGCAGACGGTCGAATCGGCGCAGCTCGTGCAGCGCCTGAAATCCGCCTGCGAGCCCGTCGCGAAGAAGGGCTGGCTGCACGTGCGGCTCACCGTCACCCAGGCCGACGAACGCGGCTTCGGCATGATGGGCAGCGGCATGTTCGTCGTGAACCCGCCGTTCGTGCTGCACGACAAGCTGGCCGAATGCCTGCCCACGCTGGTGGACACGCTCGGCCAGTACGACGACGCCAACTACCTGCTGGAACAGCAGGGCGCCTGATCGCCCTCCTCGTTCAGTATCCGACGGTGAAGCGCCGGCGGATGTGCTGCGGGCGCTCCAGCTCGTCGACGATGGCGACCGCCAGGTCGGCCGTCGACACATGGGCCGGGCCGTCGGCGCCCATCACCGGCGTGTCCAGGCTGACGCGGTAGCTGCCGCGGCGCTCGCCCGGCTCCAGGTGCGGCGCGGGCGACAGGAAGGTCCAGTCCAGCGAGGACTCCAGGCGGATCAGGTTCAGCGCCTCGCGCGCGGCCAGGGCGCCCTGCTTCCACTGGTCCGGGAACTCCGGCAGGTCGACGATCTGAACGCCCGGCGCCGCGTACAGGCTGCCCGCGCCGCCGACCACCAGCAGGCGCTTCACGCCGGCGCGCTTCACGCCGTCATAGATCGCGCGGGTGCCTTCCAGGAACTCGGTGTGGATGTCGGGCACCGACCAGCCCGGGTTGTAGGCGCTGACGACGGCGTCGGCGCCTTCGACCGCGGCGGCGACCTGCTCCGCCTGCTTCGCGTCGGCCTTCACCACGCTCAGCCCGGCGCGGGCCTCCACCTTGGCGGGATCGCGCGCCAGCGCGATGACCTCGTGGCCGCGCGACAGCAGTTCCTTGAGCACTTCCTTGCCGACAAAGCCGGTCGGGCCGATCAGGGCGACTTTCATGGGATTTCCTTTCGAGTAGAACCGAGGGATTCGGGTTGGAGTGAACTGTAGAAACTTCACAATCGCCGCAGAAGTCCTCAGAATCCGACTCCATTCTTTAGACGATCTACACAATCTCCCAATGCTGGACCAACTCCGCCGCATGGCCGTGCTGGCGACCGTCGTCGAACAGGGCAGCCTGGTCGCTGCGGCGAGGCAGCTGCAGACGACGACCTCTGCGGTCAGCCAGCAGTTGCGTGCGCTGGAGCGCGACATGGGCGTGACGCTGCTGCACCGCTCCACGCGCCGCATCAGCCTGACGCCCGCCGGCGAGCGCTTCGTGCAGGGGTGCCAGGCGATGCTGGCCGCGGCGCGGGACGCGCAGACCCAGCTGCACCACCTGCGCGACGCGCCGGAAGGCGAGCTGCGCATCAGCGCGCCGGTGGGCGCCGCACGCCAGATCGGTCCGGCGCTGGGACCGCTGCTCGCGGCTCATCCGGGCATGAGCCTGCACCTGGAAGTCGACGACGGCTTCACCGACCTCGTGGCCAAGCGCATCGACCTCGCCGTGCGCTTCGGCCGGCTGCCGGACAGCAACTGGGTCGCGCAGCGCATCGGCCAGCGGACGGTCGGCCTCTATGCGGCGCCGGCCTATCTCGCACGCCGCGGCGTCCCCACCTCGATGACGGACCTGACGATGCACGACTGGGTGTTCCTGCGCTCGGACAGCGGCGCCATCCGCAGCCTGTCGCTGGTCGGTCCCGAGGGACGCGAGGAGGTGCTGCGCGTGAGCCCGCGCGCAAGCAGCAACAACCAGCTCAGCCTGCAGCAGTTCTGCGAGGCGGGCATCGGCCTGGCGCTGCTCAGCGCGGAGGACGTCGACGAATCCCAGGCGCAGGGCCGCCTGCTGCCGCTGCTGCCGGGCTGGAAGCTGCCGTCGCTGCCGGTCTACGTGATGACGCCGCAGCGCGATGCGCAGCCGGCGAAGGTGAGGCATGCCATCGAGGCGCTGAGCCAGGCGTTCGTCGGGAGCGACCCGCATGGCCGATGACCACTGGATCGAACTGCGCCACGACGCCCGCACCGGCATCGAGACGGTACGGGCGCACTTCGAAGGCCACGCCTACGACCCGCACGGCCACGACGAGCTGCTGATCGGCATCACGCAGCAAGGCGTCCAGCGCTTCCGCTGCCACCGCGCCACGCACACGAGCACGCCCGGCCGCGCGATCCTGATCGAACCGGGCGCGGTCCACGACGGCCACGCGCCGGAAGCCGGCGGCTTCACCTACGCGATGCTCTACCTGCCGCAGGACTGGACCTCCCGCCTGCTCGAGCAGCATGGGCTGGGCGGCCTGTCTGCGCTCCAGCCCGCCTTCCGCGACACGTTGGCGGAGGACCGGCGCCTCTTCCACGCGATCGAATCGGCCTTCGCGGCCCTGCATGCCGGCGAAGCGAGGCTGGCCTGCGACCAGCGACTCGATCGCCTGATGGCCCTGCTCGCCCGGCAGGTCGACCTCGCGGGCGCCACGACGGCCACGGACCGCGGCGATTCGTCCCGGCTGGCCGAACGCGCCCGCGCGCTCCTTCACGACCGGATGGCCTGGGACGTCGGTCTCGACGACCTGGTCGCGCACACCGGCATGGACCGCTTCCGTCTGACGCGGCAGTTCAAGAAGTCCTTCGGCCTGTCGCCGCATGCCTACCTGGTCCACCTGCGGCTGCGCGAGGCGCGCGCACTGCTGGCGCGCGGGCACCGCCCCTCCGAGGTCGCGACGGCGGTCGGCTTCTCGGACCAGAGCCACCTGGGCCGCTGGTTCCAGCGCGCCTACCGCCTCACGCCGGCGGACTACCGGCGCCGCTGCACAAACGTTCTAGACCGGGAGCCGGGGCCGACGTGAGGATGCGGGCTCCGCAGTCGAAGCACGCCGTGCAACTTCCATGTTCGATACGAAAGTGGCCCTCATCGTCCGCAACGACCTGGCGACCTGGCAACGCCTGAACGTGATCGCCTTCCTCGCGACGGGCGTCGCCTCCGCCGCCCCCGAGGCCATCGGCGAACCCTACGTCGACGCGCTGGGTCGCCGCTACGCCGCCATGCTGGGCCAGCCGATGCTGGTCTTTGAAGCCGATCTCGCCGGCCTCCAGGCGGCGCACCGCCAGGGCCTCGAGCACGGACTGACCCTGGCGCCCTATATCCACGCGATGTTCTCGACCGGCCACGACGAGGCCAACCGCGCCGTCTTCCTGGCCGGGGACGCGGAGCGGCCAGACCTGGTCGGGCTGGCGCTGCGAGGCCCGAAGAAGGCCGTGGACAAGGCGGTGAAGGGCCTCTCGCTGCACCGCTGAGTCCTCCTCGGATGTCCGCATGGCGGGGTCTCGGTCCGCCGGTACATTCGCCGCATGCAACTGAGTCAAGCCGCCTGGGCCCGCATCGTCCCGTTCGCCCTCTTCATGCTGCTGCTGGCGCTGCGGGGCGCCCTGCCGGAGCAGAACGCGCTGGGCCTCGATCCGCGCTGGATCTACGCGTTGAACCTCGTGGTGGTCGGCGGCACGCTGGCCTGGTTCTGGCGCGGCTACGGCGAGTTCGCGCGGCAGAACCGCCCGAGCCTGCGCCAGGCCGGATTGAGCGTCGCGGTCGGGCTGGGCGTCTTCGGCCTGTGGATCCACCTTGACGCGCCATGGATGCAGCTCGGCGAGGCCACCGCCGCCTTCGTCCCGAGGGCGCCGGACGGCGGGCTCGACTGGCCGCTGATCGCCGTGCGCTGGATCGGCGCCGCGCTGCTGGTCCCGGTGATGGAAGAGCTGTTCTGGCGCAGCTTCCTGATGCGCTGGATCTCGAGCCCGCAGTTCGAGACCGTCGATCCGCGCGCGGCGGGGCTGCGCGCGCTGGTGCTCTCGACCTTCGTGTTCATGCTCGCGCACACGCTGTGGCTCGCGGCGATCGTGGCCGGCGCCGCGTACGCCTGGCTCTACATCCGCACCGGCAAGCTGTGGTGCGCCGTCATCGCGCATGCGGTGACGAACGGGGTGCTCGGGATCTGGGTCGTGTACAGCGGGCGTTGGGAGTTCTGGTGACGCGGAGCGGCTCGGCCGCGCCCGCGCCCGCGCCTGTCAGCGCTTGAGCGCCTTCGCGACGGCCGGCGGCCGCTGCAGGTGCTTGAAGCGCTCGAACAGCCAGCAGCGCATGCCCATCACCAGCGTGAACTGGCGCTTCTCCTCGTCGGGCAGCTTCTGGTCCAGCAGGTGCTGGCGCGCGAAGTCCTCGGCGACGCGCTGCAGCCGGTCGCGCAGCTCGCGCGCCATGCCCGGACTGAGCTGGCCGTGCACCAGCATCAGCAGCTCCGCGTCGTTGTCGAAGCCGCCGGCGAAGAAGTCCTGCATGACCTTGTCGCGGAAGAAGGCCATCACCGGCCCCTGCGGCCGCCAGCGGAAGGTCTTGGCGACCTGCAGCCGGTAGCGGTTCAGCGGCCGCAGCTCGATGATGCCGAGCCGGTCCAGTTGCGCGAGCGCGCGCGTCACGTCGGGCTCGCTCATGCGATAGGTCGCGACGATCTGCTCGAAGCTCCATTGGCTCAAGCAGCAGATGGCCGTCAGCAGCAGCTTCTCGTCGGCGACGACCTCGCGCTCCTGCTGCAGCGTCAACTCGCGGCGCAGCGGCTGGGACTGCGACAGACGCTGCGAGAGTTCGGCGAAGTCGGTCTTCAGCACGCGGCAGATCTCGTCGATGCGCGACAGCGGCATCTCGCCGCCCGACGCGAACATGCGCTTGACGCTGGACTCGGACAGGTCGAGCGCCTTCGCCAGCTGCGCGTAGCTCACGCCGGACTGCTTCAGCTCGGCCTTGATGAGATCGATGAGGGATGAGGTGCTCGCCATGGGGGCGGACGTTAGCGCAGTTCGACACGCCCTCCGGTAGCGTGCGCCGACACCGGCCCGTGCTTGCGGCGATACCCCGGGAGATGGAACACCGCCGTCGGGACGGTGGCCCCGACGATCGCGTCCGTTCCCACTTCCCCGGACGCCGACCATGCTCCGCCGACGTCATCTCCTGTGCTGCGGCGCCGCCGCGGCTGCTGGCTTGTTCAGCGCACTCGCGGCCGATGCCGCCGGCCCCCTGCGCAATCCCTGCGGTCATCCGTCGGCGCCGATTCCCGGCGTCGACCCGCAGTGGCTCGCGCGCATCTGGGACGGTCTCGATCCCGCCCAGCTCTGGGACGTCCATGCCCATCTGATCGGCACCGGCGATTCGGGCTCGGGCTGCTGGATCGCGCCGTCGCTGTCGCAGTGGTGGCATCCGGTCGAGTTCGCCCGCAAGCACGCGATCCTCAACGGCGCCTGCGTCGATCCGCGATCGGTCGCGGCGGGCGATGTCGACCGGGCCTACGTCCGCCGGCTCACCGCGCTGGCCGATGCCTTCCCGGCCGGCGCGCGCTGGCTGCTGTTCGCCTTCGACGAGGCCGTCGACACCATCGGCCAACGCCGTCCGGACTGGACGACCTTCCATGTGCCCGACACCTATGCCCGCGCCGTCGCGGCCGAACGCCCGGACCGTTTCGGCTGGGTCGCGAGCATCCACCCGAACCGAGAGGACGCGCTCGAGCGCCTCGACCGCGCGATCGCCGGCGGCGCGCTGGCGCTCAAATGGCTGCCGAGCAGCATGGCCATCGACCTGCGCGACGCCCGGCTGAAGCCGTTCTACGACCGTCTCGCCGCCGCGCGGCTGCCGCTGATCGTCCATTGCGGCGAGGAGCACGCCGTGCCCGGCGCGGACCGCCAGGACCTGGGTAATCCGCTGCTGCTGCGCGAACCGCTGCGCCACGGCGTGCGCGTGATCGCGGCGCACTGCGCCTCGCTGGGGCTGGCGATGGACCTGGACCTCCCGCGTCCCCGCCCCGCGCCCGCCTTCGACCTGTTCGCCCGTTTGATGGACGAGCCCGCCTGGCGCGGACTGCTGCTCGGCGACGTCTCGGCGATGTTCCAGTTCAACCGCCGCCCGGAAGTCTGGCGGACCGTGCTCCGCCGCCGGGACTGGCACGACCGGCTGCTGCACGGCTCGGACTACCCGCTGCCGGGGGTGCTGCCGCTCGTGCGGCTGCCGCAACTCGTCCGTGCGGGCGTGCTCGACGAGCGCCACGTCGCCCCTTTGGGGGCGTTGCGGGACCACCATCCGCTGATGTTTGATCTCGCCCTCAAGCGGCTCGCCCGGTGGCACGGGGATACGCTGAGCCTCTCCGTCTTCGCGACCGCCCGGCATTTCCCGTCAGCCAGCGCCTGACAACCCCCTGAACCCGGGCCCGCCCGGAACGGACCGAGCGGTAGCACTGCACGATACCGGGGCAGCCGGCGCGCGATACTCGCCGCGAATCCGCAGGGGGAACCGGGAACTCGCGGCGACAGTCGCGCCATCGCCACCGGACACCACCCGACGGGGCGACGACCCCGGCAACCACACCCGGTCCCGACAGATGGGACCTTCATGAGGACACCTCATCATGACCGCCGCGCACACCCGCATCCAGCGCGCCACGCCAGCCCGGCGCCACCCGGCGTGGATCTCCTCCGTCCTGCGCCTGACCTTGCCCGTCGTGGCCGCCGCCGCGTTCTCCCTCGCCGCGCCTGCGGTCCACGCCGAAGGCATGCATCGCGGCGGCAGCGAGGCCAGCCTGCTGGTCTCGGCCCTGCCCGTCGCCTTCTCCGTGATCGCGCCGTCGGCGGTGCTGGTCGCCGGCGCCAAGTTCGTCGTCGTGGGCGTCGAAAAGACCTCCCGCGGTACCGTCTGGGTGCTGGAACGCGTCTCGGACGGCGTCCGCGTCAGCGTCGAATTCGTCGGCAGCGCCGTCTCCGGCGCCGCGGCTTCGGCCGGCACCGCCATCGCCGTCACGGCGATCAGCACCGGCTTCGTGCTGTCCGCCGCCAGCGAGGCGGTCGCCTTCATCCCCAACGAGATCGGCAACTCGCTGCTCCACAACGAGCGCATCACCGACAAGGACCGCGTGACGCGATGAGCACCTCCAGCATCCTGAACGCGGGCCTGCTCGCGGCGGCTTGCGGCGCGCTGGTCGCGGCGGGACCGGCCGTCGCCGGCCGGCCCTGCGAGGACGGCAAGCCGACGGTCGAGCAGATCCGGCGCGGCATGGACCTGGCCCAGGCCACCGCGGCCGCGCTCGATGCCAGCGGCGCCGACGTGGTGCTGCTGGCCCGCGCCGGCCAGGACCTGAGCGAATACGACCTGCGCTGGTCGCACGTGGGCCTCGTCTACCGCGACACCACGGGCAGCGGCGCGGACGCGAAGCCGGTCTGGCGCGTGGTCCACAAGCTCAACCAGTGCGGCACGGCGCTGTCCGACCTCTACCGGCAGGGGCTGGGCGAGTTCTTCCTGGACAACCCGTATCGCTACGAGGCGGCGTACTCGGTGCTCAAGCCCGAGCTGCAGCAGGCGCTACTGCCGATCCTGCGCGAGAACGCACGCGCCGCCACGCTGCACACGCCCGCGTACAACATGGTCGCGTACCCGTGGTCGCGCGAATACCAGCAGAGCAACCAATGGGCGCTCGAGACACTGGCCTCGGCGGCCGCGCCGCGCGAGGTCTTCAACCGCGCGCAAGCGCAGGACTGGCTGAAGCGCCAGGGCTACCAGCCGTCCGACCTGCGCCTGTCGACCGCGAAGCGCCTGGGCGCCCGCATCGGCATGGCCAACGTCGCCTTCGACGACCATCCGTCGGCCAAGCGCTTCGCCGGGCACATCGAGACGACGACGGCCGACACCGTCTTCAGCTGGCTGACCCGCAGCGGCTACGGCCAGGCGCCGCGGTCCGTCAAGGCCGCGCCCTGACCGGCGCGGGACGCTCCCGGCCGCGCGACGACCGATCCCCTCCCCGACCACCACAGCGAGCCCTCCCATGAGCGACTCTTCCCACACCAGCCAGTTCGCGCTGCTGAGCCAGCGGCGCTTCGCGCCCTTCTTCTGGACGCAGTTCCTCGGCGCGGGCAACGACAACCTGTTCAAGTTCGCCTTCACCGTGCTGGTGACCTATCAGCTCAGCGTCAGCTGGCTGCCGGCGACGCAGGCGGGACTGGTGATCGGCGCCCTGTTCATCCTGCCCTTCGTGCTGTTCTCGGCCACCAGCGGCCAGCTCGCCGACAAGTACGACAAGGCGCGTCTGATGCGCTTCGTGAAGAGCCTGGAGATCGCCATCATGGCGGCCGCCGCCTACGGCTTCTACGCCGTGGACGTGCCGGTGCTGCTGGGCTGCGTGTTCCTGATGGGCCTGCACTCGACGCTGTTCGGGCCGGTCAAGTACGCCTACCTGCCGCAGCACCTGAGCGAGCACGAGATCACCGGCGGCAACGGCATGGTGGAGATGGGGACCTTCGTGTCCATCCTGCTGGGCAACCTGGCGGGCGGGCTGCTGGTCGCGACGCCGATCGTCGGGCCGCAGCATGTGGCGATCGCCTGCGTGGTGGTGGCCTTGCTGGGCCGCGCGACGGCGCAGGCGATCCCCGCCAGCCCGTCGACCGATCCGGACCTGGTCATCAACTGGAACCCGGTCACCGAGACCTGGCGCAACCTGAAGCTGGCGCACGGCCAGCTGGCGGTGTTCCGCTCGCTGCTGGGCATCTCCTGGATGTGGTTCTTCGGCGCGGTGTTCCTGGCCAACTTCCCGGCCTTCGCGAAGGAGGTGCTGCACGGTAACGAGCAGGTCGCGTCGCTGCTGCTCATGGTGTTCTCGGTCGGCATCGGCGTCGGTTCGCTGCTGTGCGAGGTGCTCTCGCGCCGGCAGGTCGAGATCGGCCTGGTGCCGCTGGGCGCGATCGGGATGAGCATCTTCGCGATCGACCTGTACTTCGCCTCGCGCGGCCTGCCGCCGTCGGCGGCGATGGGCGTGGGCACCTTCCTGTCGCAGCATGCGCACTGGCGCGTGCTGGCCGACCTGGGCCTGCTGGCGCTCTTCGCCGGCCTGTACAGCGTGCCGATGTACGCGCTGATCCAGATGCGCGCGCAGCCCTCGCACCGCGCGCGCATCATCGCGGCCAACAACATCCTCAACGCGCTGTTCATGATCGCCAGCTCGATCCTGGCCGGCGCGCTGCTGGGCGCGGGGCTGACGATCCCGCAGCTGTTCCTGGTGGTCGGCATCGCCAACGCGGTGGTGGCGTTCTACATCTTCCTGGTGGTGCCGGAGTACCTGCTGCGCTTCTTCGCCTTCCTGCTGTCGCGCGTGGTGTACCGCTTCCGTGTCAGCGGCGACCAGCACATCCCGACGCAGGGCGCGGCGGTGCTGGTCTGCAACCACGTGAGCTTCGTCGACGCGGTGCTGCTGATGGCGGCGAGCCCGCGGCCGATCCGCTTCCTGATGGATCACCGCATCTTCCGGATCCCGGTGCTGGGCTGGATGTTCAAGCTGGCCAAGGCCATCCCGATCGCGCCGCAGAAGGAGGACCCGGCGACCTACGAGGCGGCCTTCGCCGCCGCGCAGGCGGTGCTGGACGACGGCGAGCTCGTGGGCATCTTCCCCGAGGGCGGATTGACCCGTGACGGCTCGCTGCAGGCGTTCAAGGGCGGCGTGATGAAGCTGCTGGAGGGGCGTCCCGACCTGCCGGTGGTGCCGATGGCGCTGCAGAACCTGTGGGGCTCGTTCTTCTCGCGGGTCGAGCAGGGCCAGGCGATGGTGCGGCCGTTCCGGCGCGGGCTGTTCAGCCGCGTGGGGCTGGTGGCGTCGGCGCCGATCCTGGCCAAGGACGCGACGCCGGAGCTGCTGCGGGAGCGGGTGGCGGCGTTGCTCGGCGCGCCAGATACAGTGCGACCGCAGCCGGTGAAGGCCTGACCCGAGGCTTCAACGACGCATGCAGGAAGGCCTCCGAAAGGAGGCCTTTCGCGCTTCTGGCGGACGGACTTCGCCAGATAGCCTCAGCGGCAACTCGCCGCCGTCATCCGGAAGGCCGTGTCCTTTCTGCGTTGATAAACCGCCTCACAGCTCGAATAGCCGTCGAGTGGCCGCACGAGCTCGACGCGGGTCCGGAAGTAGCTGCAGATCGCGATGCGGCCGGTCGAGAAACCTTCGAGGTTCCAGCGCAAGGTCTGCGTGACACCGCCTTTCCCGTCCTTGCGCTCCTCCAGCTTGTCGTAGATCTCGCCGTCGGGCGACCCGACCGGGCCGCCGTTGACGGCGAAACCGGTCAGTTGGTGCTGCGTGCGTCCGGAGCCTGCGGTGGAGGCTTCCCAGCCATCCGGGACCGAGGCGAGCGACTGATCCGTGAGGGGAAGTTGCGGCGGACAGCTGAACGGTTCCGGCGGCGCGGCGGCAACCAGCGTGGAGCTGCTCGCCAGCACTGCGAGAGCGACATGACGCAAGGGCGACGAGGTGATGGGCATGGCGGAGGGAAAGTCTAGGCGGCCCTTGCCGTCGGACGGCTGACCTTGGTCATCCGCGGGCCGTCAGGCGCTGCGGGTCCCGCGCCGGAGCACGCGCCTGATCCTCAACTTGATCGCCCTTGCCGAGCGCCAGACCGCACTCGCGCGAACCCTGGCCAGCAGGCCTTCCTTCCAGTCGGTCCAGCGGCCGTAGAGCCGCGCGAACCACGGCAGGCTCATCAGCGCGGGCTGGGTCAGCGCGAGGATGCGCGCCACCACCGCCGTGCTGACGACCTTCGCAAGCACGATGACGCTGAGTCCCAGCCCCCGGTCGGCCTATGCCGATGAGCAGAGCGCCAGCAGCTTGATCGGCAGCAGCGTATGCCCTGCAGGCTACGTCGCACTCGCGCGCGTCGTAGCGGTCGAACCAGTCCCCGAGCTTCCTATAATGATGTGTATGGGGAGACAGCCCCGCCGTTCGCGCCCGCTCCCGGGCATGGTGAATCTGTCCTTGTTTCCTCCTTCTCGTCCACTGGATCAACCACGCCGGTGCCGACGTAACGCGAACCACGTCTTCGAAGTGCCCCGGTATGGATGAACCATGGACAAACACCTCCAAGGCGACAACCTGCTGCTTGCGTTGAAGACGCGTGCTGGCGACCTTCAGGCCCAAGCTTCGGCGAACGGCGCCCCCATGAAGCGCTCGGCTGCGCTCGAAGCCGCCGCCCGAGAGCAAGGCTTCCGCGACTGGAATGCCGCTGCCGCGGCCGGCAAAGCGTCACCAGTCCCGCCGGCCCCTCAACCTCACTTCTTGTGGCGCTCCATCGAGCGTGGTCTGCCCCCGCTCCCGATCCGTCTGTTTCAGCGGGAATCGCGATTCCACGACTCGATCCAAGAGCTGATGCGGCGGGCCAACCAGTACGAGCTCATCGCGACCAAGGTGCCGAAAGAGGCGCGGCGCGAGATGCTGGGCATCATTGGCGGCCCATTGCCATATGTCTTCGAGCAGAGTCGTAGCCGGTGGGGCGACGACCTGTACCGCCTGTGTGACCGCGGCTACGACCCTTGGAAGGGCATCGTATTCACCCGGGAGGAACTAACCGAAGCGGGCGTCGACGAATGGAACGAGGAATACGGTACCCATGGCGGTAGCGACGCCTTCTCGGTCGCATCCGATGAGGTCGCATTGACTTCAGACGCGGAAAAGCTCAAGCGGCTGGCTCGCCTACTGGCGGGCATTGCGCTAGTCGCTGACGCGGCCTACGACCGTCAATTGGGAGAGGTCGTACCTAACGGCTCGGGCTTCGAAATCGACCTGAATGACCCCGCGCAGTTCACCGCGCCCAACGTGGCTCGTCTGCTCGGATCGAGGGACGACTCTGAACATCGCCAGTTGCGCGTGACGAAGGCTGGGGTCGCGTACCTATCGGACGTGGTGGGCAACAAGGAAATCGACGGCCTGGCATTCCGACTGGAGACCTGGGCACGAGGAAACGGCTACGTCGGGATCGACGCGGCGCAGGACCCAGAGTGGGTCAACACGGTGTTAACGATGCTCCGCAAGCACTGGCCCAACCCTCAGGCTCGCCTGGTCGACTGGTAACCCAAGATCGGCGCCCGTGTGTCGGGCGCCGGCCAAACCTCTCGTCCTACCCGGCGCTCAGCCGCGCTCAACGCTTGCGGTTCGACTACGACACGACTGAACCGGCCAGCGTCTTGGTGATGGCGGCCGACCGAGCGTTGTCCAGCGCACTGCTCCCCTTCGCTTCAATCAGGGCTCCAGGCATCGCACCGCCGTCTTGGTCAGTTAGATGCACCACTACAACTGGCATCGCCCGCCCAGCGGCATCGGCGATGTCGCACCAATGACCACGCTCAATACTTCAGGACATAAAGTGTGGACGCTTCACATCTAGGCGGCGGTGACATCGACATCCGCTGACGATGGTCATCCCGCTGGACTGTCACGCGCTGCGGGTCCCTCGCCGCATCAACCGCTGTATCCGCAACTTGATCGCCCTCGCCGAGCGCCAGACGGCGCTCGCGCGGACCCAAGCCAGCAGGCCTTCCTTCCACACGATCCAGCGGCCGTAGAGTCGGGCGAACCACGGCAGGCTCATCAAGGCGGGCTGCGTCAGCGCGAAGATCCGCGCCACCACCGCCGTGCCGACGACCTTCGCCAGCACGATGACGCACAGGCCGAGCCCCGGCCTTCCGATGCCGATCAGCCACAGCGCCAGCAGCTTGATGGGCAGCAGCATCAGGCCCGGCAGGAAGAACACCACCAGCGCCACATAGGGCGGAAGCCGCCTCACGACGGCCTCCAGCTGGCGCAGCACCGGCAGCCGGCCGATGGCGGCCATCACACGCTGCAGCGGCTCCCAGCCCCATTCCTGGAAGAGGATGACGAGGGCCAGGACGACGCGGATCAACCAGCGAAACGGCGCGAACAGCAGCTTCAGCATCACGCCATCTTTGCACGCCCCGACTTAGGGCCCTCTGAAGTCAGACCCCGCGCGCCCGGTCCGCCGCGAAGCGCTGCCGGAAGCCTTCGAAGTCGCCGGCATCCAGCGACTCGCGCACTTCCTTCATCAGGTTGAGGTAGTAGTGCAGGTTGTGCACGCTGGTCAACATCGGGCCCAGCATCTCGCCGCAGCGGTCCAGGTGATGCAGGTAGGCCCGGCTGAAGTTCTGGCAGCAGTAGCAGCCGCAGGTCTCGTCGACCGGCTTCTCGTCGGCCTTGTAGCGCGCATTGCGCAGGCGCAGGTCGCCGAAGCGGGTGAACAGGTGGCCGTTGCGCGCGTTGCGCGTGGGCATGACGCAGTCGAACATGTCGACGCCCTGGCGCACGCCTTCGACCAGGTCTTCCGGCGTCCCCACGCCCATCAGGTAACGCGGCTTGTCGGCCGGCAGCTGGTGCGCGATGTGGTCGAGGATGCGCAGCATGTCCGCCTTGGGCTCGCCCACCGACAGGCCGCCGATCGCATACCCCGGCAGGTCCAGGTCCTTCAACCCCGCCAGCGACACGTCGCGCAGGTTCTCGAACATCCCGCCCTGCACGATGCCGAACAGCGCGTTCGGGTTCTGCAGCTTCGCGAACTCGTCCTGGCAGCGCTTGGCCCAGCGCAGGCTCATCTCCATCGACAGCCGCGCTTCCTTCTCGGTCGTCAGCTGGCCCTTGGATTCATACGGGGTGCATTCGTCGAATTGCATGACGATGTCGCTGTTGAGCACCGTCTGGATCTGCATCGAGATCTCCGGCGTCAGGAACAGCTTGTCGCCGTTGACCGGCGACGCGAACTTGACGCCCTCCTCGCTGATCTTGCGCATCTCGCCCAGCGACCAGACCTGGAAGCCGCCCGAGTCCGTCAGGATCGGCTTGTCCCAGCTCTCGAAGCGGTGCAGCCCGCCGAACTGCTTCATGATGTCCAGGCCCGGCCGCATCCACAGATGGAAGGTGTTGCCCAGGATGATCTGCGCGCCCATGTCCTCCAGCGAGCGCGGCATCACCCCCTTGACGGTGCCGTAGGTGCCCACCGGCATGAAGATGGGCGTCTGCACGACGCCGTGGTTGAGCGTCATGACGCCGCGACGCGCGCGGCCCTCGGTCTTGAGCAGTTCGAACTTCAGCATGATGGGCGCGATTATCGGCCCCCGTTCGACGGCCCCCGCGTCGCCCGTCCCCCCGGGCGGGCGACGTAGACTCCCCTTCCAAGTGGGGGCGCAGACTCCCGGGGAGAAGCATCTTGAGGTCCTGGATCGCCGCCTTCGTCGCGACGGCCGCCGGCGCGCTCGCGTCGGCGCCGGCCCTCGCCTGCGGACCGTACTCGGTCGGTTTCTACGAGTACAGCTCCCTCTACTACCGCGACGCCAAGGGCCGCTGGACCGGCATCGACAAGGACGTCGTCGACGAGGTCGCGCGCCGCACCGGCTGCAAGCTCGAGGCCCGGACCGAGTCCCGCATCCGCATCTGGGCCCAGATCGCCTCCGGCCACATGGACATGACCGTCTCCGCGCTGATGACGAAGGAGCGCGAGTTGCTCGTCGAGTTCATTCCCTACATCGAATCGAAGCAGTTCGTCGTCATGCGCCCGGCGCTGGCGGCGACGCTGACGACGCCCGCCGCCTTCCTCGCCGACGGCAAGCGGCGCGTGGTCGTCGTGCGCGGCTACGTCTTCACCCCCACCATCGAGTCCTGGCTCACGACCATGCGCATCCAGGGCCGCGTCGACGAGGCACCCGACCAGCCCACCGCGATGCGCATCTTCAAGGCGGGCCGCGGCGACGCGGTCGTGCTGGGCGCCCACAGCCTGGCCACCGCGCGTCGCGCCGACCCGGTCTTCGCCAGCTACGCGGCGCTGTCGTACGCGCCGCAGGAGCGCAGCATCGGCGCGCTCGCGCTGTCCCGGGAACGCATCCCGCAGACGGACCGCGACCTCATGCGGCACGCGATCGAGGACATGCTCAAGGACGGCACCATCGACGGGTTCAAGCATCGGCACCTCGGGGACCTGTCCGAGACGCCCTGAACGGACCGCGACAATCGCGGCCATGCCCCACAGCCTCGCCGCGCCGGTCCACGCCGAACTGACCATCAAGAAGAGCCGCTTCATCGGCTGCGTGGAGTCCGTGCCCGATCGCGCGGCGGCGCTGGCGCGGGTCGAGCAGCTGCGTGCCGAACACCCCGGCGCCGCCCATGTGTGCTGGGCGCTGATGGCCGGCGGGCAGTCGGCCGCCAACGACGACGGCGAGCCCGGCGGCACCGCCGGCCGGCCGATGCTGGAGGTGCTCCGCCACCAGGACCTCGAGGGCGTGCTGGCGACGGTGGTGCGCTACTTCGGCGGCGTGAAGCTCGGCGCGGGCGGCCTGGTGCGGGCCTACACCGACGCGGTCGCCCAGGCGCTGCTCCAGGCGGAGAAGGTCCCGGTGATGCGGCTGAGGACGCTGCGCTGCACCCTGCCTTATGCGCAGGAAGGATTGCTGCGGCGGGAGGCCGAGAAGGCCGGCGCGCAACTGGTGGAGGTGACACACGGGGCGCTGGTCGAGGTCACCTTGCGCTTGCCCGATCTCGCAGCAGACGCCTTCGTCGCGACCTTGAACGAGTCGGGCCAGGGACGGATCGGGTGGCTCAAGCCGCCAGGGGACTAGACGGCCACTCCGCAACGTCGCACGTTCGCAATGACGGCAGCCGCGATGGATTGCCTCGTCGCCCGTCTTACGCCTTCCACATCGAGTGCGTCGGGCAGCTCTCGCGCGACTTCGCACATCCTGTCGATGACGTCCTTCGCATGCTGCGGCGAGATGTCGATGCCGCGCGCGATGGCTTCCGACGAGTACTCGAACAGCGTCGTCCGGGCGCGCTGCGCCAGTGTCCCCAGGGTCCACGACTGACCCCAGCCTTCGAAGACGATGTCGACCTTGTTCATGCCTTCGCTGGCCTGGCGCGTTTGCGTTGCGGCGATTCGAGCCGATCCAGGTCGGCGATGGACAAGGTGGCCTTCGGCTGGAAGGCGTCACCCAGTTCGTCGATCAGCGACAGCACCTGCAGCACCTTCACCAGCGAGGCCACGGTAACGTTGCCGCCCGCTTCGAGATTCCTCACGGCATTCATCGCGACACCGGCGCGCAGCGCCAGGTCCCGCTGGGTCCACGACCTGGACATCCTCTGCCGACGCAGCCGCTCACCGATCTCCGCCTGGATCTGCGCGGCAGATGCCAATCTGAAGTCGATCATGCAAATGTCCTTTTATGGGCTCTTGAGTCCGAATTATCGCGTTTAATCGCCCTTAAAAAGGCATTTATTTTCGAGTTGACGGAGGATCGCGCCCGACCCGGCTTGACGCCTCCATCGCCCATCCGCGAAGCCTCCCCGCCCTCCGCAGCCTAGAATCGCCGGCTGTTTTCCCCACTTCCGCGCGAGACTGCCCGTGGCCGCAACCATCCTCCAAAAGATTCCCGCCGGCGAGCGCGTCGGCATCGCCTTCTCGGGCGGCCTGGACACCAGCGCCGCGGTGCACTGGATGCGCGGCAAGGGCGCTGTCCCCTGCGCCTACACCGCCAACCTCGGCCAGCCCGACGAGAGCGACTACGACGAGATCCCCCGCAAGGCCAAGGCCTACGGCGCCGAGATCGCCCGCCTGGTCGACTGCCGCGCGCAGCTGGTCGCCGAAGGCATCGCCGCCATCCAGTGCGGCGCCTTCCACATCAGGAGCGGCGGCGCCACCTACTTCAACACGACCCCGCTGGGCCGCGCCGTGACCGGCACCGCCCTCGTGGTCGCGATGCGCGACGACGGCGTCAACATCTGGGGCGACGGCTCGACCTTCAAGGGCAACGACATCGAGCGCTTCTACCGCTACGGCCTGCTGGCGAACCCGGCGCTGAAGATCTACAAGCCCTGGCTGGACCAGACCTTCATCGACGAACTCGGCGGCCGCAAGGAGATGAGCGAGTACCTCATCGCCAACGGCTTCGACTACAAGATGAGCGTGGAGAAAGCCTACTCCACCGACTCCAACATGCTGGGCGCCACCCATGAGGCGAAGGACCTGGAGTTCCTGAACCAGGGCATGAACATCGTCAACCCGATCATGGGCGTGGCCTTCTGGCGCGACGACGTCGTCATCAAGGCCGAGACGGTGACGGTGCGCTTCGAGGAAGGCGTGCCGGTGGCGATCAACGGCCAGACCTACGCCAACCCGGTCGAGCTGTTCATGGAAGCCAACCGCGTCGGCGGCCGCCACGGCCTGGGCATGTGCGACCAGATCGAGAACCGCATCATCGAGGCCAAGTCCCGCGGCATCTATGAGGCCCCGGGCATGGCGCTGCTGCACATCGCCTACGAGCGCCTGGTCACCGGCATCCACAACGAGGACACGATCGAGCAGTACCGGATGAACGGCATGAAGCTCGGCCGCCTGCTGTACCAGGGCCGCTGGTTCGACCCGCAGTGCCTGATGCTGCGCGAGACCGCCCAGCGCTGGGTCGCCCGCGCGATCACCGGCGAGGTGACGCTGGAACTGCGCCGCGGCAACGACTACACGATCCTCGACACCGTCAGCCCCAACCTGACCTACGCGCCGGAGCGCCTGTCGATGGAGAAGGTCGAGGACGCCGCCTTCACGCCGGCCGACCGCATCGGCCAGCTGACGATGCGCAACCTGGACATCGCCGACACCCGCGACAAGCTCGGCGTCTACAGCCGCAGCGGCCTGCTGGGCAAGCACTCGGAAGGCTCGATTCCGCTGCTGACCGGCGGGGACGAGTAAGTCCCCCGACGCCTGGACAGGGCCGGCAAGGCCCGGAAAACCAAAAAGCCGCTGATCGCTCAGCGGCTTTTTATTTGGGCGACGGCCTCGTGGGGCCGCCCGGCTCTGCCGGCTCAGCCGCGACGGCGGCGCGCCAGGAAGCCCAGGGCGCCCAGGCCGGCCAGCATCAGCGCGTAGGTGTGCGGCTCCGGCACGGCTGGCGCGACGGCGGCGTTCACGTTGGAGCTCAGGAACTCCGCGCGCAGGCCGGTGAAGTTGTAGGTGCGGTCGACCGTGTCGGTCACGACGAACTGCAGCGTGTTCACGCCGGCGATGAAGCCGCTCGAGGCCGCGAACGACGTCCAGTCCGCATAACCGCGCTGGCCCGAGATCGTCGAGATCACGTTGCCGTTGAGCAGCAGCACGCCGTTGTTGTCGGCCGCCCAGTGGCCGCTGAACGAGGCGCTGCCGGCGTCGAAGCCGGTCAGGTCGAAGTTCAGCGTCCAGGTGAAGGTCGAGTTGCCGTTCGGGCTGTAGTTCGTGTTCTGGTCGGCACCCGGGATCAGCCAGGACGAGCTCGACGTGTTGGGCAGCCAGCTCGGGAACGGATCGGCGGCGCCGTTGCTGACGATGCCGACTCCGGACAGGCCGGCCGACTCGCCGGTGGCCGTGTACTTGTAGTTGGTGTCGGTGCTGCCGGCGGACTGTCCGGCGCCGGTATTCACCAGGCCGCCAATGGAAGCGGCGGCGGCCACGCCGCTGAACAAGGCAGCGGCGGCGGCGATCGAGGTACGTGCGAACAGCGACATGGGGTTCCCGAGCGAAGGTTGGTCTTTGCACTCGATTGTCCCTAAACATAGGGATTCACAACCCCCCGTGGGCACGGGGGGACACCACAGTCCGAAAGAGGGGTCGGGCGTTGCCTGGTCGTCATTTCCGCGCCAGAACGGCGCAGAAGCGCGCGAACCGGGCGCACAACGCCCAAGCGCGGATCACGCCGCACCGTCGTCGTCGGGCGTGGCGGTCGGAGGCGTCGCGACAGGCGCCGAAGGACTCGAAGGTGTCGCGGAGGTCGAGGCGGCGATCGGCTCGATCCGCGGCAGGTGACCCAGCTTGTCCGGATTGCGCTGGACATAGATCGCGCTGATCCGGCCGGGCTCCGGCGCGGGTCGCAGCGCGACGGTCTGGATCGGCTCCCCGCTCGCCCCGTAGACGACGAAGCCAGGCAGCCCGTTGACGCGCGCCTGCCGGATGCGCCAGTCGCGGCTGGTCGGCATCTTCACGAAACCGACGAAGGTACGCGCCACCAGCGTCCCGCCCTCGAGCGTGCGCACCGCCGACACCTTGCCGCCGCCGTCGGCCAGCAGCACCACGTCGTCGGTCAGGACCTTGGCCAGGCCGTCGACGTCGAAGGACTGCAGCGCGCCCATGAAGGCCTGGAACAGCCGCTGGCGATCCTCGTCCTCGACCTCGTGGCGGGCGTAGTCCGTCTTCACGCGTTGACGGGCCCGGCTCGCCAGCTGCCGGCAGGCCGCGGCGCTGCGGTCCAGCCGGCGCGCGATCTCCTCGAAGTCCAGCTCGAAGACCTCGTGCAGCAGGAAGGCCGCGCGCTCGAGCGGCGACAGCCGCTCCAGCGTCAGCATGAAGGCCACCGACACGTCCTGCGCGAACTCGGTCTGCGCTTCCGGACTGGGCGACCAGTCCCCGGACTCGTCGACCAGCGGCTCGGGCAGCCAGGTGCCGACGTACTGTTCCCGGCGCACCGCCGCCGACTGCAGCCGGTCCAGGCAGAGGTTGGTCACCAGCCGCGACAGGAAGGCGCCGACATGGCGCACCGTCGACTCGTCGACCTCGGCCCAGCGCAACCAGGCCTCCTGGACGATGTCCTCGGCCTCGGCCCGCGAGCCCAGCATCCGGTAGGCCAGCGCGCGCAGCGACCGGGCATGGTCGCGATCGAAGCGCAGCGCGCGGGCGGTGGCCGAGAGATCGGGGGCGGGATCGGTCATGTCGAGCCGTGTGAAGTCATCCTGCTCACAAGACGACGCAGCCTACCCCGATGTGACGCGGCCCGGTCGCCGCGTCCTGCCGATCAGCGTCCGGCGCGCGCCAGCAGCATCGCGTCGCCGTAGCTGAAGAAGCGGTAGCGCTGCGCGATCGCGTGACGGTAGAGCGCCATGATGGGCTCGTAGCCGGCGAAGGCCGACACCAGCATCATCAGCGTGCTCTTGGGCAGGTGGAAGTTGGTCACCAGCCGGTCGACGACCTGGAAGTCGAAGCCCGGGGTGATGAAGATGTCGGTCTCGCGCGCGCCGGCCTTCAGCCCGCCGCCGAGCGCCGCGGACTCCAGCGCCCGCAGCGTCGTCGTGCCCACCGCGACGACCTTGCCGCCGGCCGCGCGGCACCGCGCGATCGCGTCGACGGTGTCCGGCGTGACCTGGAACCATTCGCTGTGCATCTTGTGCTCGGCGAGCGACTCCACGCGCACAGGCTGGAACGTTCCCGCGCCGACGTGCAACGTCACATGCGCCGTGCCGACGCCGCGCTCGGCCAGGCGCGCCAGCAGCGCCTCGTCGAAGTGCAGCGCGGCGGTCGGCGCGGCCACGGCGCCGGGTTCGCGCGCGAACACGGTCTGGTAGCGGCGCACGTCGTCCGCCGAGTCGCCGTGCTCGATGTAGGGCGGCAGCGGCACGTGGCCGTGCTGCTCGAGCAGCTCGAACGGATCGCCGGACAGGCGCAGGTGGAACAGGCCGTCGTCCGGGCCACAGCGGCCGAGGACCTCGGCGTCGAAGGCGTCGGCGAAGCGCACCACCGCGCCCGGTTTGGGGCTCTTGCTCGCGCGCATGTGGGCCCAGACCTCGCGCGTGCCGGGCAGCACGCGTTCGACCAGGGCCTCGACCGCGCCGCCGCTGGCCTTGGCGCCGTACAGCCGGGCCTTGATGACCTTGGTGTCGTTGAACACCAGCAAGTCGCCGGGGTTGAGCAGATCGGGCAGCTCGCGGAACACGCGGTCGACCGGCGGGTCCGCGCGGCCGTCGAGCAGCCGGGACGCGCTGCGCTCGGCGGCGGGATGCTGGGCGATGAGGTCGGGGGGCAGAGCGAAATCGAAATCGCTCACCGAGAAGGTTCGGGACATGGGCGCGATTTTCCCACTACTGCCAGCGCGCCCCCTGTTGCAGCAGCATCGCCAGGCGGCCGCTGCCCTGCAGCTCGCCGAGGCCCCGGCTCAGCGCCGCGGCGAAGCGTTCGCCTTCGGGGCGCAGCTTCGAGAACACCGTGTAGAGCGGCACCTCGGACACCGCCGGTTCCAGCCAGGCGAGCTTGCCGGCGGCCTCGCGCAACTGCGTCTCCATCAGGTGCGCGGCGACGCCCTTGTCGACCAGCGCCAGGTCGACCCGGCCGGCCAGCAGCTTGCGCAGGTTGGCGAGGTCGTCGACGGCACCCTCGACCGTCAGGTGTGCAGCCTCGAAGCGCGGGGGATTCGCATAACCGTTGACCACGCCGATGCGCAGGTCCCGCAGCGCGGCGAGGTCGTCGACGCGCCGCCTGCGGTCGGCGCGCACCATGAAACCGACCTGGTTGAGGATGCCCAGCGGCAACGGGAATCGCATCGTGCGCTCGCGTTCCTCGGAACGCCAGGCGCCGATGACGCCGTCGTGGTCGCCGCGGTGGAACTCAAGCAGCGCCCGCGCCCAGGGCCGGAAGGTGAGCTCCATGGTCCGCCCTGCCTGGCGCAACGCGGCGCGGGTGATCTCGCAGGCGACGCCGCCGCCGGGCAGCGCGCTGCCGGTGTAGGGCGGGAACTCGGTGGCGACCATCCGCAGGGGCGCGTCCGCGGCGCGCGCCGGCACGGCCGGCACGGCGGTGGCGGCGAGCCAGAGCAGGCTCTCGCGGCGAGTGGTCATGGGCGGATGGGTCGAGGAGGTCGAAGACGTTGCGCACGTCGGGCGGACGTGTCGGAACCAGCCTAGCAGCCGCCCGTGGCCGGCGACTCCCCTCCGACCCGGGTGCGGGCGTCCACGCGACGCGCCGAACCGGCATTCGGTCACGGCCTCGCCGAAAACGGGCGCGGCGGCGTCTCGCCTACCGGCCGCCGGCGCCGGTGGCCGACAGGATCGGTCCCGCTTGCCCGGGGCGGCGGGGCGCCCGAGGCAGAATCCCGCCCATGCCCGAGCCCCGCACCGCGCCATCGTCCCCGTCGCCGCCCGCCAAGGCCGGCCGCGCCGGAACAGGCGCGGAGGCCGCGTCCGCCAAGTCCGCGCCGCAGAAGGCGATGGAGAAGATGGGCCTGACGCGCGACATCGACCTCGCGTTGCATCTGCCGTTGCGCTACGAGGACGAGACCACGCTGACACCGCTGGAGCGCGCCCGCGACGGCGACACGCTGCAGTGCGAGGGCGAGGTCGTCGAGAACCGCATCGAGATCCGTGGCCGCCGCCAATTGCTGGTCAAGCTGCGCGGCGACGACGGCGCGCTGCTGACGCTGCGCTTCCTGCACTTCTATCCCTCGCACCAGAAGACGATGGCCGTCGGCGCCCGCATCCGCGCGCGAGGCGAGATCCGCGTGGGTTTCTTCGGCCGCGAGATGGTCCACCCGAACTTCCGCAAGGTCGACGCGGACACGCCGCTGTCGACCTCGCTGACGCCGGTCTATCCGACCAGCGCGCAGTTGCCGCAGGCCTACCTGCGCAAGGCGGTCGCCTCGGCGCTGCGGCGCGCGCCGCTGGACGAGGTCCTCCCGCTGGCCCTGGTCCCCAAGGGCCTGCCGGCGCTGCGCGACGCGCTGAACTTCCTCCACCATCCGCCGCCGTCGGCCGGGTTGTCGACGCTGGAGGACCACACCCACCCCGCGTGGCAGCGACTCAAGTTCGAGGAACTGCTCGCGCAGCAGCTCAGCCAGCAGCGCGCGCAGCGTGAACGCGCCCACCTGCGCGCGCCGTCGCTGCGCGGCGCGGCCGGCGGCCTGCATGAGCGCCTGCTCGCCGCCCTGCCCTTCGCGCTGACCGGCGCGCAGCGTCGTGTCGCCGAGGAGATCGCCGCCGACCTGGCCCGTCCGCAACCGATGCACCGGCTGCTGCAGGGCGACGTCGGCTCGGGCAAGACCGTGGTGGCCGCGCTCGCCGCCGCCGTGGCCATCGACGCGGGCTGGCAGTGCGCGCTGATGGCGCCCACCGAGATCCTGGCCGAGCAGCACTTCCGCAAGCTGATCGGCTGGCTCGAGCCGCTGGGCATCCGCGTCGCGTGGATCACCGGCAGCGTGAAGGGCAAGGCGCGGCAGAAGATGCTCGACGCGGCCGCTTCGGGCGAGGCCACGCTGATCGTCGGCACCCACGCGGTGATCGAGGACAAGGTGCGCTTCCACCGGCTGGGCCTGGCGATCATCGACGAGCAGCATCGCTTCGGCGTGGCGCAGCGGCTGGCCTTGCGCAAGAAGCTCGCCGACGAGGCGGCCGGCGCCGCGGTCCTGTCCGGACCGGGCGTGCCGCCGGGTCCGGGCCCGCTGGAGCCGCACCTGCTGATGATGAGCGCCACGCCGATCCCGCGCACGCTGGCGATGACCTACTTCGCCGATCTCGACGTCTCCACGATCGACGAGCTGCCGCCGGGCCGCAGCCCCATCGTCACCCGCGTCTTCGCCGACGGCAGACGGGACGACGTCATCGAGAAGATCGCCGCGGCCGTCGAGGACGGACGCCAGGTCTACTGGGTCTGTCCGCTGATCGAGGAGTCGGAGGCGCTGGACCTCAAGAACGCCACCGAGACCCACGCGGAGCTCGGTGCCGCGCTGCCCGGAAAGATGGTGGGCCTGCTGCACGGGCGGATGCCGCCGGCGGAGAAGGCGGCCGTGATGTCGCTGTTCAGCGGCGGGCAGATGCATGTGCTGGTCGCGACGACCGTCATCGAGGTCGGCGTCGACGTGCCCAACGCCAGCGTGATGGTCATCGAACACGCGGAGCGCTTCGGGCTCTCCCAGCTGCATCAGTTGCGGGGGCGCGTGGGCCGCGGCTCCGTCGCCAGCGTGTGCGTGCTGATCTACACCGGACCGCTGTCCGACACCGGCAAGGCACGCCTGCGCGCCATGGCCGAGACCACCGACGGCTTCGAGATCGCGCGCCGCGACCTCGACATCCGCGGTCCGGGGGAATTCATGGGCGCGCGCCAGAGCGGCGCGCAGCTGCTACGCTTCGCCGACCTGCAGGAGGATGCGCCGCTGCTGAGCGCGGCGCGGGCGCTGGCGCCCCGGCTGCTCGACGAGCAGCCGCGCGCCGCGCAGCTGCAGGTCGAACGGTGGCTCGGCCACAAGACCGAGTACCTCAAGGCCTGATCACTTCAAACGGATCGCCCAGTACAGCAGGACCTCGGTCGCCGGGGTCTCGGCACCCACGTAGAGCTGAGGCTCGGCGTTGATCTTGTCGACCGTGGCCTGGCCCGAGATCACGCGGCCGAAGGCGGCATAACCCGGATTCGGCGCGGTGGTCGAAGCGCTGTAGTCCAGCGTCGCGCTGTTGTCGACGCTGTTGAAGAAGAACTGGCTGGTCGCGGAGTCGACCGGCGAGGCCTGGCGCGCCATCGCGATCGTGTACTTCACGTTGGAGATGCCGACGTTCACCTCCAGCTTGATCGCCGTGCCCAGGCCGGTGGGGAAGGGCTTGGCGGCAAAACCCGTGGTGTAGCCGCCGCCCTGCACGACGAAGTCGGGCACCACGCGGTGGAAGATGGTGTTGTCGTAGTACTTCGCGTCGACGTACTTCATGAAGTTGGCGACGGTGATCGGCGCGCGGGCGTCGAGTTCCACGACGATCTCGCCATCGCTGGTCAGCATGCACACGACGTTCGCGGCAGTGCTGGCGGCAGCCGCCGCCTTGCCGGCTGCGCTGCACTCCATGGTCGGCGCGACGGTGACAGGATTGGGCTTGGGCACCGGGTTCGACTTGTCGTCGCCGCCGCCGCCACAGGCGACGAGCAGGGCGGCACCGCCCAGAGCGGCGGACAGCGCCAACAGGCGTGGCGCGGACGTGATCGGGAAAAGGAAGGATTGCGGCTTCATGACGGCGTGCTTTCGGCGCTTGTGGCGCCTGCGTTCTGGCAAAGGCGCAGTATCGTGTCGCGACCTTCACAAAACATTGCCGATGGGGCGCGCGCCGCACGGAATGCGGCAGGGCTTTCCCTGACGGCGCACGCCCTGGGTGAAGCAGCGCACTCTGGCCCGCGCTGAAGGGCCAGGATCACCGACTGAAAGACACCCCCGGTTTCAGAACTCGAGGTTGTCGATCAGCCGGGTATGGCCGATCTTCGCGGCGGCCAGGGCCACCAGGGGTTCGCCCTCGCGCGCCGGGCCGAGATCGTGGCGACGGCGCAGCGTCAGGTAGTCCGGCGCCCAGCCCGCCTCGCGCAGCGACTGCATCGCGTCCGCCTCGATGCGGTCGAGGTCCCGTTCGCCCGAGGTCCAGCGCGCGATCATCGACTTCAACGTGCGCGACAGCAGCAGCGCGTCCTGCTTCTGCTGTTCGCTCAGGTAGCCGTTGCGCGAGGACAGCGCCAGGCCGTCGGCGTTGCGCTCGGTCTCGCCCGCGAGGATGCGGATCGGCATCGCCAGCTGGTCGACCATGCGGCGGATCACCATCAGCTGCTGGTAGTCCTTCTTGCCGAAGACCGCGACGTCGGGGCGCACGATCTCGAACAGCTTCGCGACCACGGTGCAGACGCCGACGAAGAAGCCGGGCCGGAAGTGGCCCTCGAGGATGTCGGCGAGCTCCGCCGGCGGATGCACCTTGTAGCCCTGCGGCTCGGGATACATCTCGCGCTCGTCGGGCGCGAAGACGAGGTCGCAGCTCGCGCCCTCGAGCAGTTCGGCGTCGCGCGCGAGGGTGCGCGGATAGCGGTCGAAGTCCTCGTGCGGCGCGAACTGGAGCCGGTTGACGAAGACGCTGGCGACGACCCGGCCGTCCGGACCGACCGTCGCGCGGGCCTGGCGCACCAGCGCGAGATGGCCGTCATGCAGGTTGCCCATCGTGGGCACGAAGGCGACCGGCCGGCCGCCTGCGAGCGCGGCGCGCAGGCCGGCGATGTCGTGGTGGATCTTCATGGCGGCCCGGCGCTCAGTAGGTGTGCTCGGCGGCCGGGAAGGCGCCGGACTTGACGTCCGCGACATAGCGCGCGAATGCGTCGCCGACCGAGGCGGCGCCCTGCAGGAAGTCGCGCACGAAGCGCGGCTTGCGGCCCGCGCCGACGCCCAGCATGTCGTGCATCACCAGCACCTGGCCGGAGCATTCGGCACCGGCGCCGATGCCGATCACCGGCACGCCCAGCGAGCGGGTGAGCTCGCCGGCCAGCGCGGCGGGCACCATCTCCAGCAGCAGCATCTGCGCGCCGGCGTCGACGAGTTCGCGGGCGTGGGCCTTGATCTGGGCGGCGCCGCGTTCGTCGCGGCCCTGCACCTTGAAGCCGCTCAAGGCGGTGACGGTCTGGGGCGTCAGGCCGAGGTGGGCGCAGACGGGGATGCCGCGTTCGGTCAGGAAGCGGACCGTCTCGGTGGTCCAGCCGCCGCCCTCGAGCTTGATCATGTGCGCGCCGGCCTGGGCCAGCTGCATCGCGTTCCTCCAGGCCACCTGCGGCGACTCGTGGTACGTGCCGAAGGGCAGGTCCGCGAGGATCCAGGCCGTGCGGCGCGCGCGCGCCACGTTGGCGGTGTGATAGACCATCGCCTCCAGCGTGACCGGCACCGTGGTCTGCAGGCCCTGCACCACGTTGCCCAGCGAATCGCCGATCAGGATCGAGTCGACGCCGGCGTCCTCCATCGCATGCGCGAAGGTGGCGTCGTAGGCGGTCAGCATCGCGATCTTCTCGCCGGCGGCATGCATGTCGAGCAGGCGCTGCAGCGTGACCGGCTTGCGGTCCGGCGCGGTGCCGGCCGGACGGGGCACGGCGTAGAGAGACGTCGGGGAAGCGGTCGGGGGAGAGGTCGATTCGGTCATGCTGGTCCCCTGGAGGCAGATCCGGGGAGGGTCCCTGGGGTGGGGCGGCAGTGTACCGGGACGGTGCCAGAAGGCTGCTTTCTGAGGACAATGCCGGCCATGACCCTGACCGAACTGCGCTACATCGTCGCTGTCGCCCGCGAGCGCCACTTTGGCCGCGCCGCGGAGGCCTGCTTCGTCTCGCAACCGACGCTGTCCGTGGCGATCAAGAAGCTGGAGGAGGAGCTCGACGTCAAGATCTTCGAGCGCGGCGCCAGCGAGGTGACGATGACGCCGCTGGGCGAGGACATCGTGCGCCAGGCGCAGTCGGTGATCGAGCAGGCCAGCGCGATCAAGGACATCGCCAAGCGGGGCAAGGATCCGCTGGACGGGCCCTTGCGGCTGGGGATCATCTACACGATCGGGCCCTACCTGCTGCCGGAGCTGGTCAAGCACTGCATCGACCTCTATCCGCGCATGCCGCTGATGCTGCAGGAGAACTTCACCCAGAAGCTGCTGGACATGCTGCGCACGGGCGAGCTGGACTGCGCGATCATGGCCGAGCCCTTCCCCGACGCGGGCCTGGCGGTGGCGCCGCTGTACGACGAGTCCTTCGTGGTGGCGGTGCCGGCGGTGCATCCGCTGGCGCAGAAGCCGCGCATCAGCGCCGAGGAGCTCAAGGCCGAGACCATGCTGCTGCTGGGCAACGGCCACTGCTTCCGCGACCACGTGCTGGAGGTGTGCCCGGAGTTCGCGCGTTTCTCGACGGACGCCGAGGGCATCCGCAAGAGCTTCGAGGGCAGTTCGCTGGAGACGATCAAGCACATGGTGGCGTCCGGGATGGGCGTCACGGTGGTGCCGGCGCTGAGCGTGCCGGAACACGTGCCGCCGCACCTGCGCTACGTTCCCTTCGAGGATCCGGCGCCGACGCGCCGCGTGGTGCTGGCCTGGCGCCGGACCTTCACCCGCTACGAGGCGGTGGCGGCGCTGCGCAATGCGGTCTATGCGTGCAGCCTGAAGGGCGTGACCTTGCTGTCGTGAGGCCGGCAAAGGCACGTCGCCTCGCAGAAGCCGCCCTCCGGCGGCTTTGCTTTTTCCAATCGCCACTCTTTAACTATTCAAATGGCCACGTCGATAGTATTTGCCTAAAGTCCTGCTCATGCGCTGCCGCGTCCTCCTTCCGGGAGATTCCGCCGGCGACGCGATCCCGTACAAAGCGACCCTGGCGAAGGGTCGTGGCGTTCCGGGTTTCATCTGTAAGGAGCAAGACATGACCCCGCGCACTGGACAACGCACATTGGGCTGGCTGCTGGTCGCTGCCGGTGCCGCGCTGAATGCGCAGTCGCTGATCGACTGGATGCGGCACAGCGTCGCCTGAAACCCAGGCCCGAACCGCCGACCGCCCCACGGTCACGCGCCCGATCACCTGGATCGGTTAGTCTGCGTGGCGTCTTTTGTCTTCCCATTCCAGAAGGAGTCCCTCGATGGCCAAGAAGAGCCCCTCTCCCGCCAAGGCAGCCTCCGCCAAGGGCGCGCCGTCCATCCAGATCGGCATCAGCGACAAGGACCGCGCCGCGATCGCGCAGGGCCTGTCCAAGCTGCTCGCCGACACCTACACCCTGTACCTGACCACGCACAACTTCCACTGGAACGTGACGGGGCCGATGTTCAACTCGCTGCATGCGATGTTCATGGCGCAGTACACCGAGCTGTGGAACGCCGTGGATCCCGTGGCCGAGCGCATCCGCTCGCTGGGCCACAAGGCGCCGGGTTCGTACGCGCAGTTCGCGGCGCTGAGCTCGCTGCCGGACGCGCCCGCCACGCCGCCCAAGGCGATGGACATGGTCCGCATCCTGGTCGACGGCCATGAAGGCGTCGCCCGCACGGCGCGCGCGCTGTTCGACCTGGTCGACAAGGCCAGCGACGAACCCACCGCCGACCTGCTCACGCAACGCCTGACGGTGCACGAGCAGACCGCCTGGATGCTGCGCTCGCTGCTGGAAGAGTGATCAGCCCACGGCCTTGATGCGGCCGGCCCGACGGGCCTCCGCCAGCATCGAGGCCAACGCGCACGACGCCAGGCGTGCCGTGCGCGAATCGGCGCGGCTGGTCAGCACGATCGGCACCTTCGCGCCGAGCACCACCCCCGCCGCGTAGGCCTGGGCCAGGAAGCTCAGGCTCTTGGCGAGCATGTTGCCCGCGTCCAGGTCCGGCACGATCAGCACGTTGGCCTTGCCCGCCACCGGCGACACGATGCCCTTGATGCGCGCCGCCTCGGGATCGATCGCGTTGTCCATCGCCAGCGGACCGTCCAGCACCGCCCCGGTGATCTGGCCGCGATCGGCCATCTTGCACAGCGCCGCCGCATCCATCGTCGACGGCACCTTGGGATTCACCGTCTCCATCGACGACAACAGCGCCACCCGCACCTCCGGCAGGCGCAGCGCATGGGCGAGGTCGATCGCGTTCTGCACGATGTCGACCTTCTCCTCCAACATCGGGGCGATGTTGATCGCCGCGTCCGAAATGACCAGCGGCTGCGGATGTCCCGGCACGTCCATGACGAAGCAGTGGCTCACGCGCCGCCCCGTGCGCAGCCCGCCTTCGCGCCGCACCACGGCGCTCATCAGCTCGTCGGTGTGCAGGCTGCCCTTCATCAGCGCGTCGACCTCGCCCTTGAGCGCCATCGCCACCGCCGTCTCCGCCGCCGCGTGGCTGTGCGGCACGTCGACCAGCGTGTAGCGCGACAGGTCCACGCCCGCGGACGCCGCCGCCTCCGACACCTTGCCCGAAGGGCCGATCAGGACCGGCTCGATCAGCCCGAGTGCCGCGGCCTCCGTCGCCGCGAGCAGGGACACGTCGCTGCACGGATGCACGACCGCCATGCGCAGCGGCGGGAGATGGCGCACGGCCTCGATGAGCCGGTCGTAATGCGGATGGGCGTCGTGCGCATGGGCACCGGGCGCTTGTTCGCTCATGGTTGGATCACCCTGCGTCTCCCTCGGACATTGGCAACGAGTCGCGGTCGATGATGCATGCTGCGGTGCAACAAATCAAGCCGGACGCCTCTCGTCCGGCGCGTGCTGGGAGCTGAGCGAATGTCCGGAACGTCCGACTGGATCCACGACTGGCAGGCCTACGCCACCGACACCTGGCAGCGCACGCTGCTGACGCTGGACACGATGCGCGAGCGCGGCAATGTGTTCCTCGATCACCTCCACGCCGGCAAGCCCGCGCTGCTGAAGTTCGAGCATGAACTGCTGATCGACGGCCGCGACCTGCCGCAACCCTGCAACTACGCGCTGTTGCGCATCCTGCCGCCCGACGGCGAAGTCATCGACCCGAAGCGCCGCCCCATCGTCGTCATCGACCCGCGCGCGGGGCACGGCCCCGGCATCGGCGGCTTCAAGCCCGATTCCGAGATCGGCGTCGCGCTGCGCGCCGGCCACCCGGTCTACTTCATCACCTTCGAGCCGGAACCGCTCGAGGGTCAGACCTTGCTCGACGTCGCGCGCGCCGAGGCCCACTTCATCGAGGAGGTCGCGCGCCGCCATCCGAAGGCGCCCGGCCTGCCCGCGGTGATCGGCAACTGCCAGGCCGGCTGGGCCGTCGCGGCGCTGGCCGCGGTGCGCAGCGACCTGATGGGACCGATCGTCCTGAACGGGGCGCCGCTGTCGTACTGGGCCGGCTCGCCGGAGCAGAACCCGATGCGCTACGCCGGCGGCGCGCTCGGCGGGGCCTGGCTGTCGGCGCTGTCGGCGGACCTTGGCGGCGACCGCTTCGACGGCGCGCACCTGGTGTCCAACTTCGAGAATCTCAACCTCGCCAACACCTGGTGGGACAAGTACTACCACCTCTACGCCAACGTCGACACCGAGCGCGAGCGCTTCCTCGACTTCGAACGCTGGTGGGGCGGCTACTTCCGGATGACCGGCGAGGAGATCGAGGCCATCGTCGAGAACCTGTTCATCGGCAACCGCCTGGCGCGCGGCGAGGTCGAGATGGAAGGCTACCGGCTGGACCTGCGCAACATCGCCGCGCCGATGGTGATCTTCGCGTCCTGGGGCGACAACATCACCCCGCCGCAGCAGGCGCTGGACTGGATCATCGACGTCTGGGGCAGCGAGAAGGCGCTGGTCAAGGCCGGCCGCACCATCGTCTACATGCTGCATCCGCGCATCGGCCACCTGGGCATCTTCGTCGGCGGCGGCGTCGCGCGGCGCGAGCATGAACAGATCCTGGACACGCTCGAGCAGATCGTCGCGCTGCCCCCGGGCCTCTACGAAATGAAGATCGACGCCCGCGATCCCGACGCGCCGCTGGCGGCGCTGGAGACAGGCGACTACTCGGTCAGCTTCGAGACGCGCACCGTCGACGACCTGCGCGCGCTGAATCCGGAATGCCGCCGCGACGAGGCCTTGTTCAGCACCATCGCGCAGGTCTCCGAGATGAACATGCGCCGCTACCGCCAATGGCTGCAGCCCGCCGTGCGCGCGGTCGGCAGCAAGGCGTTCGGCGATTGGCTGCGCTGGTGGCACCCGCTGCGGCTGCAGCATCTGGCGATCTCCGACCTGCATCCGCTGGCCCCCTGGCTCAAGCGTGCCGCCGACGGCGCGCGGGCGCGGCGCCAGACCGTCGATGCCGACAATCCGTGGCTGAAGTGGGAGCAGCTCGGCTCGCGCGCGATCAGCGAGGCGCTGGACCGCGTCGGCCACCAGCGCGACGCGATGCTGGTGCACTGGACCGAGGCGGTCTACGGACCCGCCGGCCTGGGCGCGCTGCTGCCGCCGCGCGAGTCGGACCTCGCCTCCGGCACCGCGCATGCGGCCGCGGATGAGCGCGAGGGCCGCCGCGTCGCGCTCGAGCAGGTCGAACAGGGCGGCTTCGCCGACGCGGTCTGCCGCATCCTGCTGGCGGGGCTCGCCCATCGCGGCGTCGTGCAGCGGCGCGGGCTGATCCTGGGCCAGATGCTTGCCGACGCCCATCGCCGCATGGCCCAGGAGGCCGACGGCGCGGTCGCCGCCGCGCCCGGCGAGGATTGGGCAACGCTGCTGCACCGGCAGGCGCTGATCGTGACCTTCGCGCCGGACGAGGCCATGGCCGCGCTGCCGACGCTGCTGCCCACGCTCGAAGACCGTGAGCAGGCGCTGGCCCTCGCCAGCGCCGTCCTGATGGCGGAGTCCGAACTGGCCGACCCGCATTCCCCGACGGCGCGTTACGTCCACGACCTGCTGCACGTCGATCCGGTACGCATCGCCGACATGGCGCTGGCGCTGTCGGCGCCGACCGCCGCCACTGTCTCGATCGCCGCCTCGCCGGCACCGCGACCCGCGCGCCGTAGCGGGGCCGTCGCGTGAACTCCGCCGCCGTCCAGTTCGGCCGCCTGCTGGCGGGCCGCAAGGTGCTGGTCACCGGCATCGCCAACGACCAGTCGATCGCCTACGGCTGCGCCCGGGCCTTCCGCGCGATGGGCGCCGACCTCGCCCTGACTTACCTCAACGACAAGGCCCTGCCGCACGTGAAGCCGCTGGCCGACGCGCTGGGCGCGGAGCTGCTGCTGCCGCTGGACCTGCGCGACCCCGAGGCGCTCGACAGCGTCTTCGCCGCCGTGTCCGGACGCTGGGGCGTGCTGCACGCGGCGCTGCACTCGATCGCGTTCGCGCCGAAGGACGACCTGCACGGCCGGCTCGTCGACAGCAGCGCGGCCGGCTTCGCGATGGCGATGGACATCTCCTGCCACAGCTTCATCCGCATGGCCCGGCTGGCCGAGCCGCTGATGCGACACGCGGGCGGCACGCTGTTCACGATGAGCTTCCAGGGCGCGAGCCGCGTCGTCGAGCACTACAACCTGATGGGTCCGGTCAAGGCGGCGCTGGAGGCCTCGGTCCGCTATCTGGCGCATGAGCTCGGCCCCGCCGGCATCCGTGTGCACGCGATCTCGCCGGGTCCCATCGCGACGCGCGCGGCTTCCGGCCTGGAGGAATTCGACCAGCTGCTGGCCGACGCCGCCGCCCGCGCGCCGGCCCATGCGCTGGCCACGATCGACGACGTCGGCTACGCGACCGCCATGCTCGCGGCCGACCACGCGCGGCTCATCACCGGCTCCACGCTGTATGTCGACGGCGGTTATCACATCATGGGGTGAACGATGGATCCACGGCTTGAAGGCGAATTCATCGCGGTCGTCAACGCGGGCTCGTCCAGCATCAAGCTGTCGATGTTCTCGCTGCACGAGGACCGCCGGCTGGGGCCGCTGCGGCTGGCGCTGCGCGCGCAGGTCGAGGGCATCGGCACCGCGTCGCCCCGCTTCGAGGCCGCGCATGCCGACGGCTCCAAGGCCGGCGCGCGCGACTGGCCGGTCGGCGAGTCGCTGACGCACGACGGCGCGCTCGACCACCTCGTCGAGTTCGTGACCCACGAGTTCCCCGGCATCGCGATGCTGGGCATCGGCCACCGCGTCGTGCACGGCGGCACGGCCTTCGCCCAGCCGGCGCGGATCACGCCGGAGGTGCTGTCGCAACTGGAGACGCTGGTGCCGCTGGCCCCGCTGCATCAGCCGCACAACCTGGCCCCGGTCCGCCGCGCCTTCTCGGCGCTGCCGGGCGTGCCGCAGGTCGCCTGCTTCGACACGGCCTTCCATCGCGGCCAGTCCGACATCGCCGACGCCTTCGCCCTGCCCTACGCGCTGTTCGAGGCCGGCGTGCGCCGCTACGGCTTCCACGGGCTGAGCTACGAATACATCGCATCGCGGCTGCCCGCGCTGTCGCCGCGGCTGGCGGACGGCCGCACCGTCGTCCTGCACCTGGGCAATGGCGCCAGCGCCTGCGCGCTGCATCGCGGGCGCAGCATCGCCAGCAGCATGGGCTTCACCGCCGTCGACGGCCTGCCGATGGGCACGCGCAGCGGCGCCGTCGATCCCGGCGTGCTGATCTACCTGATGGACGAGCAGCGCCTGGACGCCCGCGGACTCGAGACGCTGCTCTACAAGCAGTCCGGCCTGCTGGGCCTGTCCGGCGTCTCCAGCGACATGCGCCAGCTGCTGGCCAGCGACGCGCCGCGGGCGCGTTTCGCGATCGACGTCTTCGTGCATCGCATCGCGCGCGAGATCGGCGCCCTCGCTGCGGAAATGGGCGGCCTGGACGGGCTGGTGTTCACCGCCGGGATCGGCGAGCATGCGACGGAGATCCGTCGGCGGGTGATGTCGCGCTGCCTGTGGCTGGGGGTGTCCGCGCAGGAGGCCGCCAACCGTGAAGGACCGGCCGAGCGCCGGATCAGCACGGTCGACAGCCGGTGCGAGGCCTGGGTCATCCCCACCGACGAGGAACTCATGATGGCCCGCCACACGTTCCGGCTGCTGGCCGGCGAGGAGTGAATCGCCATGAGGACACCGAAGCAACGCCACAGCCACGAGGAGTGGGAGAAGACGGTCGAGGACGTGGACCTGCAGATCGCGCAGCTGGCGATCATGTGCCACGTCCGGCTGCTCGATCCCGGCGTCATCGAGCGCGTGCTGGACAACGACCTGCGTCTCTGCGGCGACGGCCACGAGAGTGGCTTCGAGAAGCTGCGCGGCATGCTCTACCTGCACTACGAGGTGCAGACGCGGCTGGCCGAGGAGCTGGGCCCGGTCGACGCCGCCGAGGTCATCCAGCGCGTGCGCCAGCACCTGCTGGTACGCATCGGCACGCAGCTCGGCACGCTGGGGACGATGGGCGCGCCGGGCGGCGCCGTTCAATAACCCCTGGGGCTTGGGCGGGGCGGGCGGCGGCGCTACAGTGGGCCGCATCGCCTTGCGGGCTGCCCGGAACTCCCTCATGCGCATCGCCATCCTCTCCTTCGACGGCTTCAACGAGATCGACAGCTTCGTCCCGCTGGGCCTGCTGAACCGGCTCAAGCCCAAGGGCTGGTCCGCCGAACTGTGCGGCCCCGGCCCGGCGGTCACGTCGATGAACGGCGTGACGGTGCAGCTCAAGCATCCGCTGGAGTGGGCCAACGAGGCCGACGCGGTCTGGTTCGGCTCGGGCATCTACACCCGTGCGATCGCGGAGAACTCGGCGCTGCTGGACCGCCTGCAGCTCGATCCGACGCGGCAGCTGATCGCCTCGCAGTGCTCGGGTGCCCTGCTCGTGGCGCGCCTGGGGCTGCTCGGCGATGCGCCGGCCTGCACGGATTCGTCCACCCGCCCCTGGCTGGTCGAGGCTGGCGTGCGGGTGCTGGACGAGCCCTTCCACGCGCGCGGGCCTGTGGCGACCTCGGGCGGCTGCCTGGCGTCGCAATACCTGTCGGCCTGGCTGATGTGGAGCAAGGCTGGCGAGGACGCGACGCGCGAGGCCCTGGCCTATGCCGCGCCGGTCGGCGAAAAGGCCGAGTATGTGGAGCGCCTGCTGGCGCGCGTCCGTCCGTTCATGACACTGGCCTGACCGCAGCGCGGGGCGCTGACGACCGCCACGATCCGGAGTCGCCGGAAGCCGGCCCCGGGGGATGCGACCTGCGGTGAAGCCCCTGCCAGCGTGGCAGCAGACCCCGGGGCCGGCTTCCGGCGACGCAGCGGAGGCAGCGGAGGCAGAGGAGGCAGAGGACCCCAAGCCCGCAGAGAACCCCGATAATCGCGGGTTCGCCGCCCCAGAGCCGCCATGTCCACCGACCAGTCCAGCCGTATCCCGTCCGAAGTGCGCCGTCGCCGCACCTTCGCCATCATTTCCCACCCTGACGCCGGCAAGACCACGCTGACGGAGAAGCTGCTGCTGTTCTCCGGCGCGATCCAGATTGCCGGTTCGGTGAAGGCGCGCAAGGCGTCGCGGCATGCGACTTCCGACTGGATGGAGATCGAGAAGCAGCGTGGCATCTCGGTGGCCTCGTCGGTGATGCAGATGGAGTATCGCGACTGCGTCATCAACCTGCTGGACACCCCGGGTCACCAGGACTTCTCCGAAGATACCTACCGCGTGCTGACCGCGGTGGACGCGGCGTTGATGGTGATCGACGCGGCCAACGGCGTGGAGCCGCAGACCCGGCGGCTGATCCAGGTCTGCCGTGCGCGCAACACGCCGATCCTGACCTTCGTCAACAAGCTCGACCGCGAGGTCCAGGAGCCGTTGGCGCTGATGGACGAGATCGAACGCGAGCTGGGCATGACCGTCGTGCCGTTCACCTGGCCGGTGGGCATGGGCAAGCATTTCCACGGCGTGATGGACCTGCGCCAGCAGCGCATGCGGGTGTTCTCGCCTGGCGAGGACCGCGCCGCCGGCACCGAGGAGGTGCTCGAGGGCCTGGACAACCCGGCCTACGCCGAGCGCTTCGGCATGCAGTACGAGAACGCGCAGGGCGAGATCGAGCTGGTCGACGAAGCCGCGCCGGCCTTCGACGAGGCCGAGTTCCTGGCGGGCCGGCAGACGCCGATGTTCTTCGGCTCCGCGGTCAACAACTTCGGCGTGCAGGAGGTGCTGGACGCGCTGGTCGAGCTGGCGCCCGCGCCGGCGGAACGTGCCTCGATGCAGCGCGTCGTGCAGCCGGACGAGCCCAAGTTCACCGGCGTCGTCTTCAAGATCCAGGCGAACATGGATCCGGCGCACCGCGACCGGATCGCGTTCCTGCGCGTGGCCTCGGGCCACTTCGAGCGCGGCATGCGGCTCAAGGTCGTGCGTTCGGGCAAGGAGCTGCGGCCCAACACGGTGGTGAGCTTCCTGTCGCAGCGGCGCGAGCTGCTCGACGAGGCCTTCGCCGGCGACATCATCGGCATCCCCAACCACGGCGTGCTGCAGCTCGGCGACACGATCACCGAGGGCGAGGCCTTGCAGTACACCGGCCTGCCCTTCTTCGCGCCGGAAATGTTCCGGTCGGTGGAAGTGGCCGATCCGCTCAAGACCAAGCAGCTGCGCGAGGGCCTGCGCCAACTCGGCGAGGAAGGCGCGATCCAGGTCTTCCGGCCCGAGGCCGGCAGCGTGTTGCTGCTGGGCGCGGTCGGCCAGCTGCAGTTCGAGGTCGTCGCGCACCGCCTGGAGCATGAGTACGGCGTCAAGGCCCGCATCACGCCGGCGCGCTACAACGTCGCGCGCTGGGTCACCTGCGACGAGGCCGACGGCGGCGAGAAGGAATTGCGCCGCTTCATCGACCACAACGCGCACCGCGTGGCCTGGGACGCGGTCAACGCGCCGACCGTGCTGCTCGAGTACGCCGGCGAACTCCGCGCGATGCAGGAGAACTGGCCCAAGATCAAGTTCCACGCGCTGCGCGAGCACGCGGGCCTGGTCTTCCAGAAGCAGCTGGACATCTGAAGATGAGGCCGGACGAGCCGGCTCCAGCGTGCGTTGGACGCCGCCCAGGGTCAGGTCTTTCCCCGCGGCACCCTTGGGAGGAAGCGGGTTTCGCTGGCTTGACGCCGTGACCTTGTTGGCGTTTATCTGTCGACATCGTTGTCGAAGCGTCATCGCCACTTTCTACACTGCCGCGATGTCTCACGTGACCGAGCCCCTGCTGGAGCGCCGGCGATGCTGCCTCCTGCTGGTGGCAGGCCTGCTGGCGGGCGCGTTGCCGGCGGCACTCGCCACGCCGGCCGCCGGTCACCGGCCGCCAGCGAAAGCGCCCGGGCTGCTCGGCTTCACCGAGAACCTGCCACCGCTGAACTATGCCGAGAACGGCACGCCGCGCGGTTTCAGCACCGAGCTCCTCCAGCTGATGGCCGCCGACGCCGGCCTGCCGCTGCGCATCGAGGTCCTGCCCTGGCAGCGCTCGATGCAGGAGGCGTCGCGGCATCCCGACAGCGTGTTGTTCTCGCTGACCCGCACCCCGGAGCGGGAGAACCAGTACCGCTGGGTCGGCCCGATCAGTCCGCGGCGCATCCTCGTCTACCGGCTCAGCCACCGGGCGGACGTGCGTCCGGCAAGCCTGAAGCAGCTGGGCGGCCTGCGCCTGGGCGTGACGCGCGATTCAGCCGCGGCGCGACACCTGATCGCGGACGGCCTGAGGCCCGAGGTCGAGCTGGAACTGGCCGTGGACGACGCCACCAACCTGCGCAAGCTGCTGGCCGGGCGCATGGAGTTGATCGTCATGCTGGACTGGGCTGCGGCCTGGCACCTGCGCGAGCTGAAGCTGCCGTATGCAACGCTGACGCCGGTGCTGGCCATGGACGTCGACAAGTCCTATTGGTACGGCCTGCCGGCCGACGGGGATCCGGCGATCGCCCGGCGCCTGCAGGCCTCGCTGGACCGGATCAGGCGAGATGGGCGCTACGAGCGCCTGCGGCAGCACTACTTCGATTGAGCGTCGGCGAACCCGCGGCGGTCGGCGCCGGCGCGGTGCCCGCCTTGCTTGGCGTCGTGGGCAGGCATCCCAGCGACTCCAGCGTGCGCTCGATCGCCAGGTCCAGCGGCGTGTGCGGCACGCCGCCGTCGCGGGACAGCACGGCCGCCAGGCGTGCCTCGCCCATGCGCAGCGGCTCGCGCCACAGATAGCGCATCTCGGCCAGTTCGCGGAAGAGCGGCACCACGGGCTGCGCCAGGCGCACGGCCCACCACGGGAAACGGGTGGTCTTCGGTTGCGCGCCGGTGCGCTTGCGCACGACGCGAGCGATGGCCTCCGCCATCTGGCGTCCGTCGGCATCCCAATGGCCGGCGAAGTGGAAGCGGGCGAAGGCGGGCAGCGTGTCGCAGCGTTCGACCAGGGCCGCCATCGCCATCGCGACGTCGGGCAGATAGGCCCATTGATGGCCGACGCCGTCGGTGCCGGGTTGCTGGATGCGCGTGACCGGCCGGCCCGGTGTCACGAGCCCTTGGGAGAACCAGCTGTTCGCGGCCCCCGGGCCGAAGAAATCCCCGGCGCGCAGGATGATCGCGCGGAAGTCGCCGCGTTCGGCGCCCTCCTGCAGGCGGCGTTCCATCTCGACGCGGATCGCCCCCTTGCGCGTCACCGGATGCTGCGGCGCGTCCTCCGCCGGATGCGGCATCGCGTCGGGTCCGAAGTTGTAGACGGTGCCCGGCAGCACCACGGTGGCGCCGCGCGCCTTCGCGGCGGCGATCGTGTTGTCGAGCATCGGCAGCACCAGCTCGCTCCAGCGCCGGTAGCCGGGCGGGTTCACCGCGTGGACGATCACGCTGCAGCCCTCGGCGGCACGTCGCACGTCCTGGGCGTCGAGCGCGTCGCCGCGCAGCCAGTGCAGGCCGTCGCGATGCTCCGATTCGGCGCCCAGTCCACGCTTGAGCGCCCGCACCGTCCATCCGGCGTCGCGCAGCGCGCGGGCCACCGCCCCGCCGACACCGCCGCTGGCGCCGAGCACCAGTGCCGTCCGCCGGGCCACCGCCGTCATCGCGGCCAGCACGCCGATCGCATCCATCGAAGTCATCGCATCCATCGTCAGCTCCTGCGGACCGCCGGGGTCCTGTTGGGTGAAGGCATGGGATGAATTCTGGAAAACGGCGGCTTTCCTGAAAATTACCGAGCATCGACGAGCAGCTATACATTTCTGCATGGCTCCTACGATGTCCTCCTCCAATTCCTCCAATTCCTCCAATTCCTCCATTGCGTGGGAGTGGTACCGCTCCTTCCTGGGCGTGCTGCGGGAGGGGTCGCTGTCGGGCGCCGCGCGGGCGCTGGACCTGACGCAACCGACGGTCGGCCGGCACGTGGCGGCGCTGGAGGCGCAGGTCGGGCATCCGCTGTTCGTGCGCACGCCCGCGGGCCTGCTGCCCAACGAAGCGGCGCTGGCATTGCGTCCCTACGCGGAAGCGATGGACAGCACCGCCGCGGCCCTGGAGCGGACCGCGCGCAGCCACGGCGACGGGGTGCGCGGCATCGTGCGAGTGACCGCGAGCGAGGTGGTCGGGCTGGAGGTGCTGCCGCCGCTGCTGGCCGACCTGCGCGAGCGTCACCCGGCGCTGGTCATCGAGCTGGTGTTGAGCAACCGGGTGCAGGACCTGCTGCGGCGGGAGGCGGACATCGCGATCCGCATGACGGCGCCGAAGCAGGAGCAGCTGATCGCGCGCCGTGTCGGCGTGATCGAAGTCGGCCTGCATGCGCACGAGCGCTACCTGGCGGCGCGAGGGACGCCGGAGTCGATGCCGGCGCTGGTCGCCGACGGCCACACGCTGATCGGCTACGACCGGCCGGCGCCCTATGTGCGGGAGCTGGCTCGGCGCTTTCCGGTGATGGTGCCCGAGCATTTCGCGCTGCGCACCGACAGCGACCTCGCCCATCTCGCGCTGGTCCGCGCCGGCGCGGGACTGGGTCTGTGCCAGGTCGCGCTGGCCAGGCGCGATCCGGCGCTGCGACGCGTGCTCGCCGGGGAACTCAGCATCCCGCTCGAGACCTGGGTCACGATGCACGAGGACCTGCGGGACAGTCCAAGATGCCGGGCGGTGTTCGAAGCGCTGGTGACCGGCCTCGAACGTCATGTCGAGGCCGGCGGCGACGCCCGCGTCAGCTGATCACGGCTTGATGCTGTAGTTCGCCGGCACCCAGCGGTAGCCCTTGCCGTCCGCGGCCACGTGGCCGAGGCCCGGGAAGGACACGTGCGCGACGGCGACCCAGTAGCCGTTCTTCGCCGCGTCCGCGTAGGCCTTCTGGCGTTGCGGCATCGCCTGCTTCGAGTCGGTGTCGAAGCTGATCGTCACCGACGGATCCGGGAACTGCACCGCCGCCACGTGCATCAGGTCGCCCCACACCGCCAGCTTCTGGCCCTGGCTCTCCACCATGTAGACCGTGTGTCCCGGCGTGTGGCCGTAGGCCGCGTGCGTGCGGATGCCCGGCACCAGCTCGGTCTCGCCGCTGAAGGGCTTCAGCCGCCCCGCGTCCTGGTACGGCTTCAGCGCCGCGATCGCCGCGCCGAAGAAGTCCTTGTGCGCCGGATCCTTGGCCGCGTTGTCGGCGTTCAGCCAGAACCCCGCCTCCTGCTGGTCCATCCGGACCACGGCATTCGGGAACACCGTCTGGCCGTCCTTCGTCAGTCCGGCCGCATGGTCCGGATGCAGGTGGGTGATGTAGATCTCGTCGACCTGCTCCGGCTGGTAGCCCGCCGCCTTCAGGTTGCCCAGCAGCTTGCCGGTCGTCGGCCCGAAGGCGCCATTGGCGCCGGTGTCGATCAGCACCAGCTTGGTGCCGGTGTTGATCAGGTACGCGTTGATCGAGGTCTCGACGGGCGGCTTCAGGTAGTTCCTGCCCAGCGCCTTCACCACGGTGCCGGGCTTGGCCTTGTCCATCAGCTGGTCGACCGGCAGGTCGACCGTGCCGTCGCTCAGCGCGGTGATCTCGAAGTCGCCCAGCATCAGCCGGTAGTAGCCCGGCGCCTGCGTCTTCACCTGCGGCGCGGCCGCCTGCACGCCGGCTGCGGCCAGTGCGAGCGCCAGTCCCAGCGCGACGAATTTTCCGGAACGGTTCATGGGGAATCTCCTGTGCAAATGATGCGTGTGTCCTGCGTGACGAGCATGTTCGACGCCAGCCGTGCGTCGATGGAAACGCTGCGTTCGAGCAGGCGCGCAGCATAGCCACGCGCTCGACGGCGCGCCCTCCCCCATCGGAAGAAGCACCGTTCTCCCTCAGGAGATTCCGGCGACGCGCGTTCGCAGCGACGACGTCGTGGCACGTCCTGGCCCCCGCGTGTCAGCCTCGTGAAAGACGCCTGCGGCGTCATACGGAACCGCCCCGCCACCCGGCTCACAGAGCGGTCGAGGGTTAGCCCTTGCGCAATGCTGCGTAAAGGGTTCTACGCTGTCGAGGGGCCCCGCCAGGGCCCTAAATTCCTGGCTCCACTACAGAGGCACCGGACACCGGCGCCCACAATTGCGCCGATGAGCAACCTCATCCTGGAGACACGCAAACTGACCAAGGAGTTCAAGGGCTTCACCGCCGTGGACTCGGTCGACCTGCAAGTGCAGCGCGGGCACATCCACGCGCTGATCGGCCCGAACGGCGCCGGCAAGACGACCTGCTTCAACCTGCTTACCAAGTTCCTGACGCCGACCCGGGGCGAGATCCTGTTCAACGGCATCGACATCACCGGCGAGAAGCCTGCGCAGATCGCGCGCCGCGGCGTGATCCGCTCATTCCAGATCAGCGCCGTGTTCCCCCACCTCACCGTGCTGGAGAACGTGCGCATCGGCCTGCAGCGCTTCACCGGCACGAGCTACCACTTCTGGACCGGCCTGGGCGGGCTGCGCCAGCTCGACGGCCGGGCGCTGGAGCTGCTGGAGCTCGTCGACCTGCGCGACATGGCCCAGCTGCGCGCCGCCGACCTGCCCTATGGCCGCAAGCGCGCGCTGGAGATCGCCACCACGATGGCGATGGAACCCGAACTGATGCTGCTGGACGAACCGACGCAGGGCATGGGCCACGAGGACGTGGACCGCGTCACCGCGCTGATCAAGCGCGTCGCCGAGGGACGCACCGTGCTGATGGTGGAACACAACATGAAGGTGATCAGCAGCATCGCCGACCGCATCACCGTGCTGGCCCGCGGCGCCGTGCTGGCCGAGGGCGACTACGCCACCGTCTCCAAGCATCCCCGCGTGCTGGAGGCCTACATGGGGTCCGAGGCCGCCGAACTGCAGGGGGCGCACGGATGACCTACGCGCTCGAGATCAAGGGCCTGCAGGCCTGGTACGGCGAGAGCCACATCCTGCACGGCATCGACCTGGCGATCCCGCAGGGTCAGGTGTTGACGCTGCTGGGCCGCAACGGCGCCGGCCGCACGACGACGCTGCGCGCCATCATGGGCCTGACCGACCGCCGCAGCGGTTCGGTGAAGGTCCACGGCCAGGAGAGCGTCACGTTGCCGACGCACCGCATCGCGCGCCTGGGCCTGGGCTACTGCCCGGAGGAGCGCGGCATCTTCGCCTCGCTCAGCACCGAGGAGAACCTGCGCCTGCCGCCGGTGTTCAAGAGCGGTCGCGGCAAGGTCATGTCCGAGGACGAGATCTACGCGATGTTCCCCAACCTCGCCGAACGCCGCCACAGCCCGGGCACGCGGCTGTCCGGCGGCGAGCAGCAGATGCTGGCGGTCGCGCGCATCCTGCGCACCGGCGCGGACATCCTGCTGCTGGACGAGATCTCCGAGGGCCTGGCCCCGGTCATCGTCCAGGCGCTGGCCCGCATGATCACCACGCTGAAGGCGCAGGGTTTCACCATCGTGATGGTGGAGCAGAACTTCCGTTTCGCCGCGCCGCTCGCGGATCACTTCGTCGTGATGGAACACGGCCAGGTGGTCGAGTCCTTCGCCGCCGCGCAGCTCGACAGCAAGCGCGCGCTGCTCGACGAGCTGCTGAGCGTGTGACGGCGGCGTCCCGCGGCCGCCCCGTCCGATACCGACATCCCGAGCTTCGAGTCTGAAACCCGCCTGGCCCGACGAGGCCGAGAAAACAAGGAGACAAGCGATGAAGACGACCCTCAAGACCCTCGCCCTGGCCTCGGTGCTGGCCTGCGGCAGTTTCGGCGCGCAGGCGCAGATTTCCGGTGACACGATCAAGATCGGCATCATCACCGACATGTCCAGCGTCTACGCCGACATCGACGGCGCCGGCGGCGTGGAAGCGATCCGCATGGCCATCGCGGATGCGAAGGGCATGGCCGCGGGCAAGAAGATCGAGCTGGTCTTCGCCGACCACCAGAACAAGGCCGACGTGGCGGCCTCCAAGGCGCGCGAGTGGTTCGACACCCAAGGCCTGGACCTGCTGATCGGCGGTACCAACTCCGGCACCAGCCTGGCGATGGCCAAGGTGGCGGCGGAGAAGAAGAAGCCCTTCATCTCGATCGGCGCCGGCACCTCGCGCCTGACCAACGAGGAATGCACGCCCTACACCATCCATTACGCCTACGACACGGTGGCCCTGGCCAACGGCACCGGCGCGGCGGTGACCAAGGCGGGCGGCAAGAGCTGGTTCTTCCTGACGGCGGACTACGCCTTCGGCACCTCGCTGCAGGCCGACACCTCGGCGGTGGTGACCAAGTCCGGCGGCCAGGTGCTGGGCGCGGTGAAGCACCCGCTGAACGCGAGCGACTTCTCCTCCTTCCTGCTGCAGGCGCAGAGCTCCAAGGCGCAGATCCTGGGCCTGGCCAACGCGGGCGGCGACACCATCAACGCGGTGAAGGCGGCCAACGAGTTCGGCATCACCAAGACGATGAAGCTGGCCGGCCTGCTGATGTTCATCAACGACGTGCACTCGCTGGGGCTGAAGACCACCGAGGGCATGTACCTGACCGACAGCTGGTACTGGAACCAGAGCCCCGAGGCGCGCGCCTGGGCGCGCCGCTTCTTCGAGAAGATGAAGCGCATGCCCTCGTCGCTGCAGGCGGCGGACTACTCGGCGGTGTCGCATTACCTGAAGGCGGTCGAGGCGATCAAGTCCGACGACGGCGACAAGGTGGTCGCGCAGATGAAGGCCACGCCGATCAACGACTTCTACACCAAGGGCACGATCCGCAAGGAAGACGGCCGCGGCGTGCACGACATGTTCCTGTTGCAGGTGAAGTCGGCCAAGGAGTCCACCGAGCCCTGGGACTACTTCAAGGTCGTGACCCGCATCGCGGGCGACGACGCGTTCACCAAGCTGGCCGACTCGAAGTGCCCGCTGGTCAAGAAGTGATGGCCTGATCCCGCCGCGCGGACCCGGCGTACCGGGCCGCGCGGCGCATGAACCGTAGGAAGAACGCCCCTTATGTCTGAGGTCTTCGGAGTTCCGTTGCCGGCCCTGCTGGGCCAGCTGCTGCTGGGTCTGGTGAACGGCTCGTTCTACGCGATGCTGTCGCTGGGGCTGGCGGTGATCTTCGGCATGCTGAACATCATCAACTTCGCCCACGGCGCGCTGTACATGATGGGCGCGTTCCTGGCCTGGATGGGGCTGGAGTACTTCGGCGTCAACTACTGGGCGATGCTGCTGATCGCGCCGCTGATCGTGGGGGCGTTCGGGCTGGTGATCGAGCGGCTGCTGCTGCAGTGGCTCTACAAGCTGGACCACCTGTACGGGCTGCTGCTGACCTTCGGGCTCACGCTGGTGATCGAGGGCGTGTTCCGCTCGTTCTTCGGCGTGGGCGGCCAGCCGTACGCGGCGCCGGAGGCGCTGTCGGGCGCCACCAACCTCGGTTTCATGATCCTGCCGAACTACCGGGCCTGGGTGGTGGTGGCCTCGCTGGTGGTGTGCCTGGGCGTGTGGGTGCTGATCGAGAAGACCTCGCTGGGCGCGACGCTGCGCGCGGGCACCGAGAACCCGAAGCTGGTGCAGGCCTTCGGCGTGAACGTGCCGCGGCTGGTGACGCTGACCTACGCCGGCGGCGTGGCGCTGGCGGGATTCGCCGGCGTGCTGGCGGCGCCCATCCTGCAGGTGAATTCGCTGATGGGCTCCAACCTGATCATCGTCGTCTTCGCGGTGGTGGTGATCGGCGGCATGGGGTCCATCCTGGGATCCATCCTGACCGGCCTGGGGCTGGGCATCGTCGAGGGCCTGACCAAGGTCTTCTATCCGGAGGCGTCCAACACGGTGGTGTTCGTCGTCATGGCCCTGGTCCTGCTGGTGCGTCCCGCCGGCCTGTTCGGCAAAGAGAAATGAACAAGAAACCGCTGGGCTACGCCGCCCTGTTCATCGGCATCGCGCTGCTGCCGGTCCTGGGCGTGTATCCGATCTTCGCGATGAAGGTCATGTGCTACGCGCTGTTCGCATGCGCGTTCAACCTGCTGATCGGCTTCACCGGGCTGCTGAGTTTCGGTCACGCGGCCTTCCTCGGCGCCGCGGCGTATGCCGCCGGGCACGCGATGAAGGTGTGGGGATTCCCGCCGCTGGTGGGCATCGCCTTCGGCACGCTGATGGCGGGACTGGCGGGGCTGGTGTTCGGCCTGCTGGCGATCCGGCGCTCGGGGATCTACTTCTCGATGATCACGCTGGCGCTGGCGCAGATGCTGTTCTTCTACTTCCTGCAGGCGCCCTTCACCGGCGGCGAGGACGGCCTGCAGTCGGTGCCGCGCGGCAGCTTCCTGGGCGTCAACCTGGAGAACGACAACGCGCTGTACTACCTGGTGCTGGCGATCTTCGTCTTCGGCTTCTGGCTGATCTACCGGACGGTGCATTCGCCGTTCGGGCAGGTGCTGACCTCGATCCGCGAGAACGAGGCGCGGGCGACCTCGCTGGGCTACGACGCGGCGCGCTTCAAGCTGATGGCCTTCGTGCTGTCGGCGGCGCTGGCGGGGCTGGCGGGCGCGACCAAGACGCTGGTGCTCGGCTTCGCGACGCTGACCGACGCGATCTGGACCACGTCCGGCCTGGTGATCCTGATGACGCTGGTGGGCGGCATGGGGACCATGGTCGGTCCCATCGTCGGGGCGCTGGTGATCATCGCCCTGGAGAACAAGATCGGCGACCTCGGGCAGTGGCTGGCCGGCGTGACCGGCATCCAGTGGTTCACCGGCCTGGGCGAATCGGTCAGCCTGGTCACCGGGCTGATCTTCATCGTCTGCGTGCTGGCGTTCCGGCGCGGACTGGTGGGCGAGGCGGGGGCGCTGTGGGAGCGCGCACGCAAACCGACAAGGACTCGATGAGGGTCGAGAGGAGCCTTGCTACTCTCGAAGGAAGACGCGAGGAAAGGATTTGTCCCGAGCGGCGCGCCATGTTGCTGGCAGGTCTCCGTTGGCCTCCAGCGCGGCGTAGATGTCGCGCACCTGATCGTTATCAACCATCCTTCCGGATCGCAAACGCGCCAACAGTTCATGGCCGTGCCAGACGTCGATCGAGAACTCGCCCGCAAGATCATGCATCGCGAGGTCATCGGTGACGACGATCGCCTGCCATAGCTGCCCGTAGGCAAGCACTCGACAATCGACCGCACTCGGCGGGGCTCGGCCGTTCTCCACAAACCGCTGCGCTTGGCCGATGACCCAGTCATGTAGGAAGCCGGCGGAGTGCTCGAGTTCCTCCCTCTTTTCCCGACTCAGGCGCACACGTTTCGCCAAGCGTTCGCTGGCAACTTCCTTGTCGGTCTCGAACCAGGGAAAGCGATGCCGCAACCTCTTGCTGCGCAACACCTCCTCTTCGACGTCTCCCAGAACAGTGAGCACGTATTGCTTCTGGCCAAACTCGACGCCCAGCAGGGGCCTGACACGCCTCGCCAGACGCAGATACGCGTTCGTATCGAGCAGGACCGGGACAGACAAGGGCCGCTACCTCATCAAAGATGCATGCAAGGCCGCCGCGTCTGCAAGAGGAATGCCGAGAATCTGCTGGACATATGCGGGACCGGTGCCATGCTCCCTCAACATCCGTTGCAGTGAGGCGAAGAACTCGCTTCCGAACGTATGCTGTGCCGCAGCGATGTAGGCGGCAGGGTCCGGCGGCATCGGTTCGAAGAGCCTGTCCGCCACGAGCTGACCTCGATGCGCACTTCGGACGGCGTGAATGTCGACCGCTTCGTTCAAGTCGAGGTCGCGAACGCCATGGGCCTTGGCGAATGCACGAACCTCGCAATAGACGGTGTAGAGAGAGATCTCGTGCAGATCCGCAAACCGTCGCAGCGCCGCGACGACATCCGACTTGCGTCGAGTGCGCGTCGCCTCTTGCCATGCCGCCTCTGCGAGTGCCTCGGGGAACAACAATGCGCCGGCGAAGGCATCTGCGAAATCTTCTCCTTCGTCTGAGCCCGCGATCTCCGGCGTGTAGACATGCGCCAATTCATGCGCCATCCAGAATTTGAAGTCCTCGATACGTGTGTCGAGATTTAGATAGACGAAGGTCACCTTGGTCGCCGGAAGCAGAATGTGCAACGCATTCTCGTGCGTCCGCTTCTCGCCCCAGAGCACCGGCACGATGAAGGCATCGTTAGCGGCGAACTCGCCGATCAGCACGCGATAGTCGAGCACAGCCTGCGGTCCGACTCCCAGCTTCGCGCGCGTCTGAGCCGCTGCACGTTGCAGGTAGACGTAATCGGTCGTCGGATGAGCGAGTTCGGTTCGAAGCGCCCGGAGTTCCGGCAGAAATGCGACCAAAGGCCGCAACAGCTTGCCCATGGCCAACGCACGGTTCAGGTGTTGGTCGGTCGTCTTCGTCCCCGCTCGCTTGCGGAAGGCCACCACTGGGCGGTCCGGATCGTCCACGCAGACAAGTTGCTCGAATGACAGGCGCAATGTCGTCGCGAGCTTCAGTAACTTGTCTGGGCGCGGCAGCCCTTCGCCTTTCAGCCACAGCGTCACTGCTTGCGCCGACACATTCAGGGCTTCGGCCAACTGCTTCTGAGTCCACCCCTTTTTCGCCAGGGCGGCCCTGATGTTCTCGCTGTGGACAACCTTGTGCATAGCCGGTGGATTATTAGCGAGTATTCGGAGCAAATCAAGTTTTTTCAAGTTTCGGAGCCGATGCGGCGATGCGAGATGCTCGTGAAATCGAGCTTTGTCGACTTACGGCTCGATTTCACGAGCATGGCGAAGCGTGGACAGGCTGGTGCATCGCGGCGCGACAATGGCAGCCATGACTCCCGCCGCCCCCTCCCCCGCCGCGCCGTCGCGTCTGTCGCTGTACCTGAACCTGATCCGCTGGGATCGTCCGGCCGGCACCTACCTGCTGCTGTGGCCGACGCTCTCCGCGCTGTGGATGGCCGCCGACGGCTGGCCGGGCTGGCATCTGCTGCTGGTCTTCACCATCGGCACCTTCCTGATGCGCAGCGCGGGCTGCGCCGTCAACGACGTCGCCGACCGCGACTTCGACAAGCACGTCAAGCGCACCGCCCAGCGCCCGGTGACCTCCGGCCTGGTGTCCGTCAAGGAAGCGCTCGTGCTCGGCGCGGTGCTGTCGCTGGTCGCCTTCGCGCTGGTGCTCACGACCAACCCGCCGACCATCCTGCTGTCCTTCGCCGCGCTCGCGGTGACCATCCTCTACCCGTTCACCAAGCGCTGGGTCTCGATGCCCCAGGCCGTGCTGGGCGTGGCCTTCTCGTTCGGCATCCCGATGGCCTTCTCCGCCGCGCTCGGCGGCCGCGAGTGGAGCCTGCAGGCGATCGCCGCCTCGGTCCCGCTGGCCGCCTGGGGCCTGCTGGTCGCCAACCTGTTCTGGGTGCTGGCCTACGACACCGAGTACGCGATGGTCGACCGCGACGACGACATCCGCATCGGCATCCAGACCTCCGCGCTGACGCTGGGCCGCTTCGACGTCATCGGCGTGATGGCCTTCTACGTCGCGTTCCTGGCGCTCTGGGCGGTGCTCGGTCTTCGGCTGGGCATGGGCCACTGGTTCCTGGCCGGCCTCGCGGCCGCCGCCGCGCAAGTGCTGTGGCACTACACGCTGATCAAGGACCGCAGCCGCGACGGTTGCTTCAAGGCCTTCCGCGAGAACCACTGGGTCGGCCTCGCCATCTTCGCGGGCACCGTCGCGGACCTGGCGCTGCGCTGAGCGGCGCCCCGCCTTATCACGCCTCCGGTGCCGGCGCCGTCAGGCAGCGACGGCGCGCCCCATCGACCGCGCGAGGCCGCGCGGGGCCACGTGGATCAGGACAGCCACTGCACGACCATGTCCGGATGCAGAGGCCAGCCGCCGAGACCGGCCACGCCCATCAGCACGCCGAAGACCGTCGGCACCATCGCCGCGGCGTACAGCCACCAGAGCTGCGTGAGCGCCGTGACCGCCAGCATCGCGATGGCGATGGCCAGCAGCGCATCGGACAGGTCGAACTGGTCGTCGCGGTAGTTGAGGGCGTCGTAGCGCTGCTGGTCGGCCTCGGCCTGCTTGCGGAGCTCGTCCTTCTTGGACGCCTGCTCCGCGGCCAGGGTCTCGTAGTGAGCGATCGCCTGGCGGTATCCCTCGGCCGCCGAGGCGGGCGCGCCGACCGCCTGCAGCCTCAGCTGCGTCAGCGCGGCCTTGGCGACCTCTTCCCGCGCGTTGCGCGCCTGGTAGAAGGCCCAGTGGTCGATCTTGTCGGCCTGCGCCTGCTGCATGCCCTGGCCAATGTTGTCGTCCTTGATCTTGCAGATGCCCATGAAGGTCGCCAGCAGCGCGACGGTCAGCGCGACCGCCACGTTCAGCCGCGACTGCGCGGGCGGGGCCTCGGGGCGCTCGCCGGCCTGGCGGGCGGTCTCGATCAGTTCGTCGGGGTCGATGTCCATCGGGATGCGGATTCAGCAAGGGCCGCCGCAGCTTAGCGCCCGAAGCTGAGCGGAACCTGTTCGTCCACGGGCGTCCTAGAGCTGGTCGACGCGCGCCAACGCCGCCACCAGGTCCGACTGCGTGAGGATGCCCACCAGCCGGGCCTCCTCGCCGACGATGGGGATGTGGTGATGCCCGGTCGCGGCGAACAGCGGCACCAGGTCGGCCAGCGGCCGGTCCGCGCTGGCCACGCGGACCTGCCGGCTCATGATCTGGCCGACCACCTCGGGCTTGTCGCTGTGCGTGGCCGGCGTCGGCCGGATCAGGTGGCGCAGCCGCGTCGCCCAGTCCTCGTGCAGGTCCAGCGACGCGCCGCGCAGGAAGTCCGCCAACGTCACGATGCCGACCACGCGCCGCGCCCGGTCCACCACCGGCAGCGCCTTGATGCGATGCGTGCGCAGCAGCGCCCACGCGTCCTGCAGCGGCGTGCCCCATTCCACCGTCTTCACGTCGCGCGACATCACGTCGGCGCAGCGCAGCGTCGCCAGGCGCCGGCGCGCGGCCAGCAGGCCGGCCTCGTCGACGATCGCCTGCAGATCGTCCCGCGGCATGTCCAGCACCTGGTTGTAGTGCGCCAGGATCGTGTCCAGGTCAGCGCCGCTGAAGACGGGCGACTCCGCCGTGGTTGCCGCGCCGCTGGCAACGCCGGCCGCAGACGCTGCGGCCGGCGGGACGGATCCCGCGCCCTGCGGGTGCGGGTACTTGCGTCCGGTGACGCTGTTGTAGGCCATGCCCGCGAGCACCATCAGCACGGAATTCAGCAGCACCGGGTCGAGCGCGAAACGCCAGTCATGCACGCCGCTCAGCACCATCAGCAAGGCCGCGGCGCCGCCGGGCGGATGCAGGCATCGCAGCAGGAACATCAGCCCGATCGCAGCGCCGACCGCGATCGCCGCGGCGAGTTCCGGGACGCCGCCGAACAGGTGCGCGCAGGCGATGCCCACCAGCGCCGAAGCCGTGTTGCCCATCACCACGGCCCATGGCTGGGCCAGCGGGCTCGCGGGCACGCCGAAGACCAGCACCGCGCTCGCGCCCAGCGGCGCCACCAGCCAGGGCACGCCCGGCGCGTGGCGGGACAGCAGTTCCGTGAGCACGCCCGTCAGCAGCAACCCCGCGATCGCGCCGGCCACCACCCGCAGCCGCTCGCGCGCGTCGACGCGCATCGGCGCCGGACGGAAGGCCTGCAGCCACTGGCGGAACCGGCTCGTCATCGACGCGGCCTCGACTTGCGCCGCAGCGGTCCCGGATCGCGCAGCGCGACCTCGGGCACGAACATCTCCATCACCCGCAGCTGCTGCCCATGCCGAGTGAAGACCGAGTTCCTCGACCACTGCATCCGGGCCGGCGCCTCGGTGCCCGTGGCGTCGCGCCACTGGCGCTGCATCTGGCGGTGCGTCGCCCCGTGACGCGTGACGCGCCGCGGCTGCAACTCGCTGCGATGGATGCGGGGATCGTCGTAGAGCAGGTGGCCCAGCGGCCGGCTGCCCAGGCCCTTCAGGGCCTTCCACGGGCCGCCGACCGCGTGGCCATGCACCGCCGACCGCGCCCACACGAGCGGCAGGCCGTCGACACGCAGCAGCACTTCGCGCACCAGCGTCAGGCCGCGTTTGGGCAGACCCAGCGCCGCGCGTTCCTGAGGCCGCAACGGCGCCGTCGTCTGGCGCAACACCTGCACCTCGTACCGGCGGCCGGTCGCTGCCAGGCGCTTGCTCAACGAGCCCGGCGCGCGCAACCAGGCCCGCAGGCCCCAGCGGTCAGCAATCCCCATGGATCCAGGACTCAGCGGCCGAACTCGTCGTCCAGCTCGCCGGCGCGCCGGTGCGCGGCCTTCACGGCGCGCTCGACGGCATCGCCGACGCCGTCGGCCTGCAGGCTGGTGATCGCGGCATGCGTGGTGCCGCCCTTGGACGTCACCTTCTCGCGCAACGCGGTCGGCGACTCGCCCGACTGCAGCGCCAGGGCCGCGGCGCCGCCGCAGGTCGCCAGCGCGAGTTCGCGCGCCTTGGTCTCGTCCAGGCCCAGCGCACGCGCCGCGGCGACCATGTGCTCGACCAGGAAGAAGAAGTAGGCCGGGCCCGAGCCCGACAGCGCGGTGACGGTATCGAGGTCGCTCTCGCGGTCGACCCACAGCGTGCGGCCGGTCGGCTGCAGCAGGCGCTCGACCAGCGCGCGGTCGTCGGCGGTGACCGCCGGACTTGCGAACAGGCCGGTGATGCCCTGCCCGATCAGCGCCGGCGTGTTGGGCATGCCGCGCACGACGCGCGACGCCCCCGTCGCGCGCGCGATCGCGTCGCTGCGCAGGCCGGCCATCACCGAGAGTTGCAAGGCATCGCCGACGTGCGCCGCCACGGGTGCCGCAGCTTCCTGGAAGAGCTGGGGCTTGACCGCCCAGACGACCGCATCGGCCCGCGACAACGTCGCATCGGCCGCGGCCAGCGGACGGAGACCGAAGTCGGCCGCGAGGCGCTCGCGCTGCGCCTCGAAAGGCTCGATCACCAGCAGGTCCTCGGCCGGATGCCCGGCGCGGCGCAGGCCGCCGATGATGGCGCTGGCCATGTTGCCGCCGCCGATGAATGCGATGCAGGAATTCATGGGCCGGCAGTGTAGTCCCGGCCCCTGACGGACGCGGCCATTCCCCGAGGCCCGGAAGGCGTGCCGTGGGCGTTCAGCGTGCTCGCAGCATCGACGCGCAGAGCTCGCCGAGCGTCGCGATCGCGCGGCGTTGCGCGTCGTCCATCGGATTGCCGGCGTTGATGCGGATGAAGTGGTCGAAGCGGTCGGAGTTCGAATACATCAGCCCCGGCCCCAGCCGCACGCCCTTCTCCAGCGCGGCATCGAACAGCGCCAGCGAGGACAGGCCCTCGGGCAGCTCGACCCACAGGCTCGGACCGCCCGGCGGCATGCTGAGCCGTGTGCCGGCCGGCAGCTCGTCCGACAAGGCCGCCGCCATCTGCTCGCGCTGCGTGGCGAGCTTCGCCCGCAGGGCGCGCAGGTGGCGCTCGATCTGGCCCCCGTCGAGGAACTCCGCGAGGATGGCCTGGCCGAGCATCTCGTTGGGCCGGCTCTGCGAGTACTTGAGGATCTCCACGCGCGGCTGCCAGCGCCCCGCGGCGATCCAGCCCACGCGCATGCCGGGCGCCAGCGTCTTGTGCAGCGACGAACAGAACATCACCCGCCCCGTCGTGTCCCAGGACTTGATCGCGCGCTGCGGCGTGTCGCACAGCAGCGCGTAGGTGTCGTCCTCGATGAGCGCGAGGTCGCGCGCCTCGCAGACGGCCAGCAGCGCCTGCTTGGCCGCGTCCGGCATCACCGCGCCGAGCGGGTTCTGCAGGTTGGGCACGACGACCACCGCCTTGAGCCGCGGCTCGCGCGCGGCAGCCGCCTCGAAGGCCTCGACGGAGAGCCCGGTGTGCGGGCTGGTGGGAATCTCGAGCGCGCGCAGGCCGAGGCTTTCCAGCAGCTGCAGCAGGCCGTAGTAGGTCGGCGACTCGACCGCGACCGCATCGCCCGGCGCCGTCACCGCGCGCAGCGCGATGCCGAGCGCCTCGGTGCAGCCGTGCGTGATGACCAGTTGCGACGGATCGAGCTGGATCTGCGCGTTCAGCGCCAGGCGCGACAGGCCCTGTCGCAGCGCGAGCAACCCTTGCGGATCCGGCTGCGTGCCGAGGATCTCGGGCCGGCGGCGCAGCAGCCGCTGCCCATGCAGGGCGAGGGCGCGGGTCGGATACAGCGACGCGTGCGCACAGGCACCGGACAGGTTGACCTCTGGCTTTGCGGCGATGCCGCGGGTGAGGATCTCCGAGATGCGCTGGTGGACGCCGACGAATCGCGCCGGATCGGCCTGCGTCTGGCGCGGCTCGGCGGCGCGCGCCAATCGCGACGGCCGCGGCGCGCGGACGAAGTAGCCAGCCCGCTGCCGGGCCTGCAGCAAGCCCTGGCTCTCGAGCAGCCGGCAGGCCTGCAGCGCGGTGCTCAGGCTCACGCGGTGCAGGCCCATCAGCGTGCGCACCGACGGCATGCGGCTGCCCGGCGGCATCGTGCCAGCCGCGATGGCCTGGCGGTAGTGGGCGGCGACCTGCGCGTACAGGGGGTCCGAAGCATCCATGCCGGCGATTCTGCGCCCCTCCGCGCGCGCGACACCGGAACAGCGGGCGCGCACTGGATACGGAACAGCGGCCTCGCACGCGCTGTTGCGCAGAACAAATCGATCCGCTGTGCCTGTCGCGAGGCGACGCCGGTGGGAACACTGGACACCCCTCCATCGAGGCGCCTCCGGGCGATGCCGTCATGTTCCTCGCCGCCGTCCTGCGATCGCTCCCCATTTCCTGGCCGTGGCAGCAGGCATCCGCCCGCTGGCCGCGGTCGTCGTCGTCGTCGTCGTCGTCGTCGTCGTCGTCGTCGTCGAGGGCATCGTCATCGACGGTGCCGCTGACGCAGCGCCTGACTGCCGGCCAGTCGGTGATGCTGCGGCTCGCGCGGGGCACGGTGATGCACGTGCAGTCCGGCGTGGTCGACGTCGAGGACGCCCCCGCGCTGTGGGGCGACCAGTGCTGGCCTCAGCCGCGACGCTTCAGGCGCGGCGAGGTCTGGGTCGTGCCGCGCACCGGCTGGTGGCGGCTGGAGGGCCGGGTCTCGCGCGACCCGGCCTGCCGGATCAGTGCACGCCCGCCAGCAGCGCGGCATTCCCGCCCGCGGCCGCCGTGTTGATCGTCAGCGTCTGCTCGGCGACCAGCCGATAGAGCTGGCGCGCATCGGCGAGCTCCACCATCGGCACGACGGGCAGGATCGCGCCGTCGCGCGCGGCCAGCTCACGCTGCACCGGCCGCTGCAGCGATGCCGGCGCGATCACGCCGGCCAGGCGCGTCGCACGCAGCACCGCGCCCAGCTGATCGGCCGGCAGCAGCTGCATCGTCGCCGCGGTCACGCCGCCGCGCATCAGCGCCGTGCGCAGCTCCTGCGCGACGTCGCCGCCGCCGACGATCGCGACCGCGTTGCCCGCCACCAGCGCCGCGCCCAGCGCGCGCGCCAGTTCCTCCGGCGACGCGCCCTGCGCCAGCACCGCCATCACACCGCGGCCGTGCAGGCGCAGCTCGTTGCTCTCGCCCGTGGGGCCGGGCAGCTTCAGGTCGACCAGCGCGCGGCGCGCACCGGCGGCCAGCGTACGCCAGGCGCCGGCAACCACCGGCGACTGGCCGGCCGCGGAGCGGTCCAGCGCGGTCGCGCGCTCGTCGACCGCGCGCTCGGCCCAGGCTTCATGTGCCGTGAACAGCGGCGCCAGATCGGCACCCGCGCCGGTGGTCGACAGCGCCGGTGCGTCGGCGGGCGCCTCCACCGTCGGCTGAGCGGCGAAGCGCAGCAGGTAGTGCGGCCCGCCCGCCTTCGGGCCGGTGCCGGACATGCCCTCGCCGCCGAACGGCTGCACGCCGACGACCGCGCCGATGATGTTGCGGTTCACGTAGACGTTGCCGATGCGGGCCTCCGACGCCAGGCGCAGCGCGCGGCTGTCGATGCGGGTCTGGATGCCCAGCGTCAGGCCGTAGCCCAGCGCGTTGATCTCGCGCACCACGCCGTCGACATCGCCGTTCCAGCGCACCACGTGCAGCACGGGGCCGAAGATCTCCTTCTTCAGCGAGGCGATCGTCGGCAGCTCGACCGCCACCGGCGGCAGCAGGCGCGGGCACGCATCGGCGGGGGTCGCCTCGGCGATCAGCGTCGCCTCGCGCTTCAGGCGCTGGACCTCGGCCGACACGCCCTGGAAGGCCTCGTCGTCGATCAGCGGGCCGACGTCGGTCGCCAGGTCCGCGGTATCGCCGACGCGCAGTTCCTTGACCGCGCCGCGCAGCATCTCGATGACGCCGTCGGCGACGGCCTCGTGCACCGCCAGCAGGCGCAGCGCCGAGCAGCGCTGGCCGGCGCTGCGGAATGCCGATTGAACGACCGCGTCGATGACCTGCTCCGGCAGCGCCGTGGAGTCCACGATCATCGCGTTCAGGCCGCCGGTCTCGGCGATCAGCGGCAGCGCCGCGGCGCCCGGCTTCGAGGCGAGCTGGCGGTTGATGATCTGCGCCACCTGCGTCGAGCCGGTGAAGCACACGCCCGCCGTCTGCGGCGCGGCCACCAGGCGCGCGCCGACGGTCTCGCCGCGGCCGTGCAGCAGCTGCACCGCCTCCGCGGGAACGCCGGCGGCGTGCAGCAGCGCGACGCACTCGCGGGCGACGACCGGCGTCTGCTCGGCCGGCTTGGCGGCGACCGCGTTGCCGGCGGCCAGCGCCGCGACGACCTGGCCGGCGAAGATCGCCAGCGGGAAGTTCCACGGCGAGATGCAGACGAACACGCCGCGGCCGTTCAGCGCGACGCCGTCGGCGGCCAGGCGCTCCGCCTCGTCGGCGTAGTAGCGCATGAAGTCGATGGCTTCGCGGACTTCGCTGATCGCGTCGCCCAGGCTCTTGTAGGCCTCCTTGACCAGCAGCGCGCAGTACTGCGGCAGCTGCGCCTGCAGCGCGTCGGCGGCGCGGCGCAGCACGGCGGCGCGTTCCGCCACCGGCGTTGCGTTCCATCCGGCGAAGCCCGCCTGCAGACGCGTCATCGCGGCGTCGACGTCCTCCGGCGTGGCTTCAGCCATCGCCGGCACCGTGCACCGGGCGACGGCGTCCACGAGCGGCTGGCGCTGCTCCGGCACGGCCAGGTCCAGGCCCGACGAGTTGTCGCGACCGCGGCCTGCGGCGTCGCGGTACAGCGCGATCGGCAGCGGCAACGAGGCCTCGTCGCGGATCTCGGTCATCGGCGAGGCCAGCAGCTCTTCCGGCGCGACGGTCGGATCGGCCAGCTGGTGGACGAAGGACGAGTTGGCGCCGTTCTCCAGCAGGCGGCGCACCAGGTAGGCGAGCAGGTCGCGGTGCTCCCCGACCGGCGCGTAGACGCGGCACGGGATCGAGCCGTCCTTCAGCACCTCGCGGTAGACGCCCTCGCCCATGCCGTGCAGGCGCTGCATCTCGAACTTGGCGCCCAGCGCGCGCGCCATCTGCAGGATGGCGGCGATGGTGCCGGCGTTGTGGCTCGCGAACTGCGGGTAGATGACGTCGTGGTGCGTCAGCAGCGCCTGCGCGCAGGCCAGGTAGGACACGTCGGTGTGCGGCTTGTGCGTGTACACCGGGTAGAACGGCAGGCCCTGCTCCTGCGCGCGCTTGATCTCGCCGTCCCAGTAGGCGCCCTTCACCAAGCGCACCATGAACTTCAGTCCGTGCTGGCGGGCGATCGCGGCCACCGCCTCGACGACGTCGCGGGCGCGGGTCTGGTAGGCCTGCACCGCGAGGCCGAAGCCGCGCCATTGCGGGAAATGCGTCGCGATGCGCGCGGCCAGCGCGTCGAGCAGCTCGAGCGAGATCTCGAGCCGGTCGACTTCCTCGGCGTCGATGGTCAGGTTGATGTTGGCCTGCGCGGCCTTCTCGACCAGTTGCCACACGCGCGGCAGCAGCTCGGCGTAGACGCGCTCGCGCTGCAGCACCTCGTAGCGCGAGAACAGCGCCGACAGCTTGATCGAGATGCCGTCGCTGCCTTCGGGCGACTCGGCCTTGCGGCCGGCGGCGATGGCGGCGATCGCGTTCAGGTAGGAGGCCTGGTAGCGCTCGGCGTCGCGTTCGGTGCGGGCGCCCTCGCCCAGCATGTCGTAGGAGAAGCGCAGCTGCGCCTGTACCTTGCGCGCGGCGTCCGCCTCCTTCATCGCCTCCTGGATGTTGCGGCCCAGCACGAACTGGCGGCCCAGCAGCTGGATCGCGCGCACCGTGGCGGCCACCACCGTCTGCGCGCCCAGGCGCTTCATCAGGCCGGAGTCCGCCTCGGCATCGGGCAGGAACTTCTTGGACAGCGAGATCGCGCTCGCCGCCAGGCCGGCCAGCATCTTGTGAGGACCGTCCGAGGCGCCGTCGAAGTCGGCGCGGCCGAGCTGGTCGGCGGTCAGCGCGATGGCGGTCTCGGCGTCGGGCACGCGCAGCAGCGCCTCGGCCAGGCGCATCAGCGCGAGGCCTTCGGCGCTGGTGATCGGGTACTCGCGCAGCAGCGACTCCATCGCCCAGAACGGCGCCGGATTCCCGCGCACCTGCTGGACCCACGGACGCGCCTGGTCGAGGACGGCCGACCAGTTCAGCGCCCGCAGTTCCGCGGCCAGCGCATGCACCAGCGGCAACTCCTCGCGATAGGGATCCGGCAGGCGGGACGTCTCCGGCGGGAGGGGAAAGGCGGTCATAGAATCCTCGGATGTTCGTGCGAGGGGCGCTCCCCTAGCGAATAGCGGGAGTTTAGGAAGGAACGGTCCGAATTACTCTCCAATGTTTCCGAGCTTGACCGGATGGAATCCAGCATGAGCAGCCTAAACGACCTGGACAAGATCGATCGCCGCATCCTGGGCCTGCTGCAGCAGGACGGCCGCATCAGCAACCTGAAGCTGGCCGAGGAGGTGCAGATGTCCGCGACGGCGGTGCTGGAGCGGGTGCGGCGCCTGACCCGCGACGGCTTCATCCTGGGTTACGAGGCCCGGCTGAATCCGGCCAAGCTGGGCGCGCAGATGCTGGTGTTCATCGAGATCCTGCTCGACCGCACGGTGCACGACGTCATGGACAACTTCCGCGCCGCCGTCCAGGCCCGGCCGGAGATCCTGGAGTGCCACCTGGTGGCCGGCGGCTTCGACTACCTGCTCAAGACGCGGGTCTCCGACATGACCGCCTACCGGGAGTTCATCGGCGCGGTGATCTGGACGCTGCCTGGCGTCCGCGAGACGCGCACCTACGCGGTGATGGAGGAAGTGAAGAACACGACCGCGCTGCCGCTCTGAGCGGGCAGGCAGCCGCGCCGCGCGGGACTGCGCTGTCCACGTGACTTCCACACACCGCCAATGTAGGCAAGCGAATTCAAGGGGGAGATGTCCTCCCCCGCCAGCCCCTCCATCTGCGGGCTGCCGTACAGGCGCCGACAGGATCACCATGGAGTGCCCCTCCCGTGATTCCCGAGGTTCCCGAGATGAAGTACCGGTCCTCCCAGTCCCAGCTCCCGCGCGCGGCGTCCAGGCCGTTCGCTGGCGGCGGCGGGCCCGACAGCGAGCTGCCCAGCCACTACGGCGACAGCCACTTCAGCCACGGCGCGAGCCGCTACAGCGACAGCGGCAGCAGCTTCGGCGACTCTGACTTCGGCGCCGAACCGCCGCCTCGTCGATCGGTCGTCGGTCCGGTGGAGAGCTGGCACGACTCCAGCTTCATCCTGCGCCGCGGACTCGAGGTGCGAGAAGTCAGCGCGAAGGAATGGCGCCTGTGGGCCGTCGAGCCCGCGCCACCGCCACCCACCACCCCGCCGCGACGGCGCACGAACGGCGATGGCGATGCGTGACGCGACGCGGACGGCCTTGGCCAGGACGGCAAGGTCCGACCGCCGCGATCCGCCTCCCGGCGCGATCGTGACGCCTCAGGCGAGCTGCAGACGCTTGGGCGCCCGGCGCAGCGGTTCGGGCGGCGGCGTGACGACGAAGTCCTCCGCCGGCATCGGGCGGCCGTAGTACCAGCCCTGTGCCCAGTCGCAGCCCTCGCGGCGCAGCCATTCGGCCTGCTCGATCGTCTCGACGCCTTCGGCCAGCACGTCGAGGTTGAGGCTGCGCGCCAGCACGATGACCGTGCGCGCGATCGCGGCGACGTTGGCATCGCTGCTCAGCTCGTTGACGAAGCTGCGGTCGATCTTCAGCGTGTTCACCGGCATCCGCTTCAGGTAGGCGAGCGACGAATAGCCGGTGCCGAAGTCGTCGATCGCGACGCGCACGCCCCGATTGGAGATCCGCGTCAGCAGGCTGATCGCCTGCTCGGCATCCTCGAGCAGCAGGCTCTCGGTGACTTCCAGCTCCAGCGCGCTGGGCGGGCAGCCGGTCTCGCCGAGGATGAAATCCAGCGTCTCGATGAAGTCCGGCTGGCGCAGCTGCCGCGCCGACACGTTCACGGCGATCTGCTGCGGCTTGCCTTCCTGGCCCTGCCAGCGCGCCACCTGCGCGCAGGCCTGCTCCAGCACCCAGCGGCCGATCGGGATGATCAGGCCGGTCTCCTCCGCCAGCGGGATGAAGTCCGCCGGCGAGATCGGGCCGCGCGTCGGATGGCGCCAGCGCAGCAGCGCCTCGGCACCGATCAGCGCGCCGTCGCTCAGGCGGACCTGCGGCTGGTACTCGAGCCGGAACTGCGCGGCCTCGTTGGCCTGGCGCAGCGCATGCGTGAGCTCGAAACGCTGCTGCACCGCCTGCGTCAGCTCCGGCCGGTAGGCCTGCACCGACCCCCGCGCATGCAGCTTGGCCCGCACCATGGCGACCTCGGCGTTGCGCAGCAGCTCGTCGACATGGGTGCCGTCCGCCGGGAACAGCGCCAGGCCGATGCTGGCCCCGACGTTGAAGCGGTGATGGTCGATCACGATGGGCTCGTCCATCGCCTGGATCAGCCGGTCGCCCAGGCGCATCGCGGTCTCTTCGTCGACCAGGCCCGACAGCACGACGACGAACTCATCGGCGCCGACGCGGGCCACCGAGTCGCTCAGCCGCGTCACATTGGCGAAGCGCGCCGCCGCCGTCAGCAGCACCTGGTCACCCGCGGCGTGGCCGGCGATGTCGTTGACGTCGCGGAAACCGTCGAGGTCGATGTAGAGCACGGCCACGCAGGTGTGCTCGCGCTGCGCATTGCCGACCTGCCGCGAGATGCGGTCGCGCAGCAGCGCCGCGTTGGGCAACCCGGTCAGGCTGTCGTGCAGCGATTGGTGGAGCAGCTCGGCTTCGGTCTGCTTGATGCGGGAGATGTCGGTCAGCACGCTCAGGTACTGCACCTGTTCCGGATCGCCCGACGGTGAGGGCACCTTCACGAAGGTCGCCCACATCGGGATCGAATCGCCGTTCTTGTGGCGTTCGGTGACCTCGCCGCTCCACTTGCCGCGGGACGCGATGTCGGCCCACAGCGCGCGCAGCTTCTCGGGGTCCTGCTCGGCGTCGCGCAGCAGCAGCGGGCGCTTGCCCAGCAGGGTCTGCCGGTCATGGCCGACCATGGCGACCAGCGCCGGATTGACGTCGACGATGCGCAGCTGGTGGTCGATCACCATGATGCCTTCGCCGCAGTGCTCGTAGACGGTCGCGGCGCGACGGGCGGCATCGGTGGCCAGTTGCAGCTGGGTCACGTCCCGCGCGATGGCCACCTGGCCCAGGTATTGGTCGTCGTCGAAGACGCGGGCGCTGAGCACGTCCAGGCAGCGTCCGCCGCCGGCGTCGCTGCCGTCGTCGCGCCAGGTCAGGAGGCGGCCGTCGGTCTGCGTGTCGACCCAGCCCGGCGGGTTGGGCAGGTCGGCGTCGCGGCGGCCGATCAGTTCCTGCTCGGTGAGCCCGACCGCGCGCTCGAAGGCCGGATTGCAACCCTCATAGGCGCCGTTGGCGTCCTTGAAATACATCGGATCGGGAATCGCGTTCAGCAACGCGCTGAGCCGGGCGCGCTCGCGGCGCACGCGCTTGAGTTCCTCCCGGCGGCGGTGCAGGCGCCCGCGCTGCTGCAGGAACAGGCTGACCATCACACCGAGCGTGAGCCCGCCGATGACGCAGCCCGCGCCGAGCCAGAACACCGTCGAACCGGAGTCGATCCAGGCCGGCAGCCGCGACGCCATCGCCTGGGCCGCGGACGGCACCGCCGCCGCGACGGATGCGGTCGCGCCCGCCCACGCCGGCGTGCTCAGGCACGCAGGCAGCAGCGCGGACACGGCAAGGCATCCCCAACGACGGTTCAGGCGACGACGCATGGCTCACCCAAGCATTTTTATGAATGGAGGGGCAACAGCTGGCCCCAGGTCGGCGGCGTCCGCGGGTGGCGGACGTTCCCTCATGCACGACCGCCGGAGTATCGACCCCACTCAGAAATTGTTGCTAGGGGTTACAGCGAGGCGGCCACTCGAGTTCCTTGCAGGATTGCACGCTTTGCGTCCAATTCTTTGGCTTCCGCCGAACCGCCGATCAACTGCACCGACCGCCCCGCCGCGCGAAGCGGCGCCTCGAGTTCGCGCAACGGTTCCTGCCCCGCGCACAGCACGATGGTGTCGCAGTCGATGCGCTCGGGATCGGTGCGCTCCTCGCCCTGGCTGATCCACAGGCCGTGCTCGTCGATGCGCTCGTAGCGCACACCGCCGATCATGCGTACACCGTGCGTCTTCAACGCGGCGCGATGGATCCAGCCGGTGGTCTTGCCCAGTCCCGCGCCCAGCTTGCCGGCCCGGCGCTGCAGCAGCGTGATCTCGCGATCCGCCGGCGCCGGTTGCGGGCGCGCCAGGCCGCCGCGCGTCTCGGCGGGGTCGCCCACGCCCCAGTGCTTGCGCCAGGCGGGCGCGTCGAGCGCCAGCGAGTGCCCCTGCTCGAGCAGGAACTCCGACACGTCGAAGCCGATGCCGCCCGCGCCGACCACGGCGACGCGGCGCCCGACCGGCTTCTCGCCACGCAGGACCTCCAGGTAGCTCAAGACCTGACCCCGCGCGACGCCCTCCTCCTGCCCGGGGATGCGCGGATCGCGCGGCGTGACGCCGGTCGCGAGCAGCACCTCGTCGTAGTCCATCAGGTCCTCGGCGGCCACGCGGCGCCCCAGTTGCGGAACCACGCCGAGCAGCTCCAGGCGGCGCCTGAAGTAGCGCAGGGTCTCGTGGAACTCCTCCTTGCCCGGGATCCGCTTGGCCAGGTTGAACTGCCCGCCGATCTCCTGGGCGGCGTCGATGAGCGTCACGTGATGGCCGCGCTCGGCGAGCGTCGTCGCGGCGGCGAGGCCTGCGGGTCCCGCGCCGACCACGGCCACGCGCTTGCGCGGCCGGTCGGCGGCGACCGGCACGATGCGCAGCAGCGTCTCGTGGCCGGCGCGCGGATTCACCAGGCAGGACGCGACCTCCTGCTTGAAGACATGGTCGAGGCAGGCCTGGTTGCAGGCGATGCAGGTGTTGATCTCGTCGGCCCGCCCGCCGGCGGCCTTGCGCACGAAATCCGGGTCGGCGAGCAGCGGCCGCGCCATCGAGACCATGTCCGCCGAGCCGTCGGCCAGCACGGACTCCGCCACCTCCGGCGTGTTGATGCGATTGCTGGTGATCAGCGGCGTGTGGATGCCTTCCGCGTGCAGCTGGTCTCGCAGCTTCTTCGTGACCCAGGCGAAGCCGGCGCGCGGCACGCTGGTGGCGATCGTCGGGATGCGGGCCTCGTGCCAGCCGATGCCGGTGTTGATGATGGTGGCGCCGGCCTTGGCCACCGCGCGCGCCAGCTGGAGCACTTCATCCCAGTTGCCGCCGTCCGGCACCAGGTCCAGCATCGACAGGCGGTAGATGATGATGAAGTCGGGACCGACCGCCTCGCGCATGCGCTTCAGGATCTGGACGGGCAGCCGCATGCGGCGCTCGAAGTCGCCGCCCCAGGCGTCGTTGCGCCGGTTCGTCGCGGCGATCAGGAACTGGTTGATGAAGTAGCCCTCGGAGCCCATCACCTCGACACCGTCGTAGCCGGCTTCGCGCGCGAGCACGGCGCAGCGGACGAAGGCACGGATCTGGCGCTCGATTCCGCGTTCGCTCAGCGCGTGCGGCGTGAACGGCGAGATCGGCGACTTCAGCGCCGACGGCGCCACGTTGAACGGGTGATAGCCGTAGCGGCCGGTGTGCAGGATCTGCAGGGCGATCTTGCCGCCCTCGGCATGCACGGCGCGCGTGACCGCCTGGTGGCGGCGCGCCGCGCCGCTCGTCATGAGCGTGCCCGCGAAGGGCTTGGTCCAGCCGGCGATGTTGGGCGCGTAGCCGCCGGTCACGATCAGTCCGACCTGGCCGCGGGCGCGCTCGGCGAAGTATTCGGCCAGGCGGTCGATGTGCTTGCGCGAGTCCTCGAGCCCGGTATGCATGCTGCCCATCAGCACGCGGTTCTTGAGGGTCGTGAAACCCAGGTCCAGGGGCGACAGCAGCTGTGGATAGGCGTTCATCGCGCGGATGCTAGCGCCGGAGTCCGCGCGCGATTAGAGAGCGGATACCAGGAGTGCGCCGGCAACTCTGTGTCGGCCTTGATATCGAAGTTCACAAAGCTGGCAAGCGGCCACAAGCCGCAGCAACACGCCCCGCGTTCAATGCCCGGATTCTCAACCGGAGTGTCGGACGATGCGATTCAAGACCTGGGCCTGGGGCCTGAGCGTGGCCACCGCCGCGCTGCTGGCCGCCTGCGGCGGCGGCAGCGACAGCAGCTCGGCGCAGATGCGCCTCCTCAACGCCAGCATCGGCTACGCCGCGCTGGACATGGCCGTGGACAGCACGACGGTGAACTCGGGCGTGGCCTACGCCGGCGTGGGCAGCTACGCCGACGTGAAGACCGACGCCACCGGCACCGAGGTCCAGAGCAACAACGTCGGCAGCACGCTGGCGTCGTCGACGCCGACCCTGGCCTCCGGCAGCCACTACACGATGATCGCCTACGGCTCGGCCGGGTCGGTGCGCACCACGCTGCTGCAGGAAGACCAGGACGTGCCGGCCAGCGGCAAGTCCAAGCTGCTGGTGCTGAACCTGGCGCCGGACGCCGGCGCGATGGACGTCTACGTCACCGGCGCCGACGACTCGCTGGACACCGCCTCGACCGTGGCCAGCGGCATCGCGACCGGCTCGGGCAGCGGCTACATCACGCTCAACAGCGGCACCTTCCGCGTGCGCCTGACCGCGGCCAGCACGAAGAGCGACCTGCGCCTGGACATCCCCAGCATCACGCTGCCGTCGGCCGGCGTCTCGACGCTGATCCTGACGGGCAGCACCGGCGGCGTGCTGGTCAACGGCATCCAGCTGCTGCAGCAGGGGGCGACGAACAACTTCCCCAACACGACCGCCCGGGCGCGCCTGGTGGCCGCGGTGGGCGGCAGCGCGCTGGTGTCGGGCTCGATCGGCCAGACCCCGCTGATGCCGACCTCGGTGGCGCCCACGATCGGCGACTACACGACGGTCACCGCCGGCACGGCCGCCCTGTCGGTCTACGTCAACGGCACGCTGATGTCGTTCACGAACCCCGCCCTGACCGCCGGCAGCGACTACACCTTGATGGTCTGGGGCACCGCGGCGGAGCCGAAGCTGGCGGTCCTGACCGACGACAACCGCCTGCCGACCAGCCCGACGACCACCGCCAAGATCCGGCTGGTCAACGGCGTGGCCAGCGCGACCACCGGACTGACGCTGAACGTCGACTACAGCGCGCTGGCCTCCAACGTCGTGGCCGGAACCTCCTCGACGCCGCAGACCACGCCGGCCTCGACCTCCGCGCTGCTGACGGTGACCTCGCCCTCGGCGACGACGCCGGTCTACAGCCTGAGCGAACTCGGCATCCAGGCGGGCTACGTCTACACCGTGTTCGTCATGGGCGACAGCAACACGATGGTCGGCTCGCTGCGCCGCGAACGCTCTTCCAACTGACGCGCCGCCGAGCGCGCCGGCCGGGAACACCTCCCCGCCCCGGGCCACTGAACGCGCATTCCGGCGCGTCGGCCGCGACGACGGTCGCCCGGTGAAACGTCCTCCCTGTTGGCCACGTCCTCTCCCGAGGCGTGGCCTTTTTTTGTGCGCCGACCGGAAGCATCGGCCGCCTGGGCATCCATTCGAGTCTGGACAGCCCTCATTTCAGTAGACGCCCGCCAGCAGGCTCACCGGCACGAGCAGATGCGCATGCAAGGCCCGACCCCTAGTCTTCCGAGGCTTCGTCCACTCGATGTCCGCCGTCTGGCGGCCGCTTCCGATCATGCACATTCCGAACCGATACACCGCGCGATGGCTCAAGCCTTTGGGCCTCCTTGCCGTCACGCTGCTGGTCGCCGCCTGTGGCGCCGACAAGGACAAGCGGGCGCAGATCCGCCTGCTCAACGCGAGTCCCGAGCTGGCGAGCGCCGAACTGGTCATCGACAAGGACAAGTTGGCGGGTCCGGTCTCCGCGCTCACGCTGAGCGCCTATGCGCGTCGTGGCGACGGCACCGCGTCGCTGCAGGTGCGCAACAGCAGCGGGGGCGCCACCGTGGCGACGTCGCCGGCGACGTTGAAGGCCGACGCGCACTACACGCTGATCGCCTACGGCGCGGGCGGCGCCATGCGCACCAGTCTGGTGGAGGAGGAACAGGCGGAGCCGGCCTCGGGCCAGAGC
>Ga0065165_1000406_pt1 | contig 69083 bp, 51 predicted proteins | sample AraplaMF_Cvi_mMF_FD_63813 | JGI IMG/M metagenome (GOLD analysis project Ga0065165, IMG submission 63813) | Arabidopsis root microbial communities from the University of North Carolina, USA - plate scrape MF_Cvi_mMF (version 2) (version 3) | ecosystem: Host-associated > Plants > Roots >... | reverse complement strand
CATGCGGAATTCCATCTTACTCCCTACCCCATTGAATGTTGCCGGGCGCGGCGTATCGACAGGCATTTCCAGCACTGGCAACGTACCGCCCAGACGGTCCAGCCAGTAATGTTCCTGAAGCGCTACACGCTCTGCGGGCATACTGCTTTCCTCCCAACAGGCGTAGTCCTTAAACTGAGTCGCAGCCGTTGCATTATGTTCTCCGTGGTATACCCGTACAAGCTCATCCATGAACCGGGACACGGAAATACCATCGGCGATAATGTGATGAAAATCAGTAAACAATATCGTATCGTTGTCATCAACCCGTATCAGTGCAACCTCAAACAAAGGACCACGATTTAAATCAAACGGACGTACCAGATTTTTAAGTGTCTCGTTCAACGCTGTTGCCGGGCAGCGCAGCTCTGTTACCGCAAAGGGCTGTGTATTCCCCAAGGTAAACTGCGGTTTGTCTGCCAACTGAAACGCCATACGCAGTACGTCGTGCCGGGCAATCATTTCATCTACGCAGCGGCCTAACCGATATGCGTCGACCGTACCCTGAAGCCTGAACGCTGTCGGTACATTATACGCCACCGATGCTCTATCGACCAGCCACAAATAGTAAAGTCTTCGTTGTGCAGAGGACGCCGGATAGATGGGGCGGTCGTCAACCGGCAAGGGAACGTAGGGCGTTTTTTGAAGCGCACCAAGGTGCGTCGCCAGAGCCCGTATTGTCTGTTTCTCGTGCAGCGTATCAAGCGATACCGCTACTCCGAAATGCTTTACCAATGCCATCTGCAACGCGGCTGCCTTTAGCGAATCGCCGCCGACGGTAAAAAAAAGGTCGGTAACGCGTATGGCATCTGTCTTCAGAATCGTGCACCACATATCCCATAACGTCTGCTCGGTCTCGCTCTGTGGCATGGAGTCTACCGGTATACGAGCCACATGTTCCAGGAGCAAAGCACCGAGCTTCTGCTCCGATGCGGCGAATCGACCCTGGTGAAAATCCTCCAACAACTTGAATCGTCTCAATTTTCCGCTTGTTGTCTTCGGAATATCGTTTACCGGTATTACCCGATCCAACACCAGCCCAACGGCTTGGTTAACATGCGCTTTAAGCGAGGTAACAACCGATAAAAATTTATTGAGGTCGCCCCGATGCGATACAAAGGCAATAACCTCATCCTTCGCGGTCTCAGCATTAAAGAATCCGGCTACCGCAATCTTATTCAAATCAATCCCGACGTCGCCGGCAACCTGCTCAATGTCCTGGGGATAAAAATTCTGTCCATTTACAAAAAGAATATCTTTTTCCCGGCCCGTAATGTAGAGGGCGCCGTCCTTCATAAATCCCAGGTCGCCCGTCTTCAGCCAGCCATCGGCTGTAAGTGCGGCGTTGGTGTCTGATTCGTTATTGTAATACCCGCCTGTAACAGCAGCTCCCCTGATCTGTACGTGGCCGATAACGCAATCGTGAACCACCCTGTTCCGGACACCCGTGATCCGAACACTGCAATCGGGAACGGCACTGCCTACATTCACAAAGGCTATCGCATTATCATTATCTCCGGCCGTCACCACGGCATCGTCAATGTTCAACCGGTCTCTGCGCAAGGTCATGGCAATAACATCTTCCGTTATACCCGAAATGGTAACCGCCAGGGTGGCTTCGGCAAGGCCGTACACCGGGCACATGGCATTTCTTTTCAACCCATACGCCGCCATCCGATCGCAAAACGCCGTGCTTATCTTTACCGAGATCGGCTCCGCACCGTTATACACGATTCTTACCGCCGATAAATCGACGCCGTGTAACGCTGAGCCGTCCAGGTGCTTCATAACATATTCGTAGCCAAAATTGGGTGAGCAAAGAATCGTTACGGCATACTGACTTGCCTTCTCCAGCCACAACAACGGTCTGCGAATAAAAAGGCTGGTAGGTAACAGATAGTGATTCATACCGCACAGCACCGGGTTTAAATGAAATCCGATAAGTCCCATATCGTGTGTCAGCGGCATCCAACTCATCATTAAATCCGTATCCGTGTACGCCGACGCCGTACTGATCGCCGCTGTATTTGTCAGCAGATTACGATGTGTGAGAACAACCCCCTTGGGCGTTCCGGTAGATCCTGATGAAAATTGTATGAACGCGATATCACTTTCAGTTGCGTCAAAAACAGTCCCCTCCCGTTCGCCCGACAGTATAAGCGACTCGTCAACGATGCGCTTGGTCATTTCGTGAAACGTTTGCTCAACACCTTTTACGCCAGCAAACTGACTCATACGCTCCAGGTTCCTGGAGGAGATGATCAGCCAGGGATTTTTCAATACATCCCACACGTTGAATAGCTTTTTCCGGCTGTCATCATTCTGCCCGATAGACAGCGGAACAGGTATTATTCCGCCCAGTATACAGGCCCAGAACACCACAACAAAAGTCTTATTATCTTCAATCTGAAATACAAGTTCATCTTTCTCCCGTAACCCTCGAGCCTGAAAAAAAGCCAGAACATGTAACGCGGTGCGATATAGCGCACGATACGACACAAACTCTTCCTGGCTACCACCCTCGATAAACGTAATTCCCCTATCGGCGTGACGACTACGCTCCTGTAATAAAGCTGATAAGGTGCTGATCATATTCGTTTCATTTCTCGATGAGAAGGCAAACAATTTCAGAAAACAGAAAGGCGCTTCGCAGCTAACGCTTCCCGGGTAATATTGTTGATAATGGTAACCATAGCCTCGGCATGGTCGTGTAAAAAGAAGTGACCGCCTTCGAAATAGTGAAGGTTGCAAATACCCGTTGTGTGCCGTTTCCACCCGTCGCATTGCTCGGGAATGAGATCATCGTCTTTGCCCTGAAAGACGGTAATGTTCGTCGGCAGCGGACGGACTACATCGTATGACCGGCCGGCTTCCGCCAGCATAAAGTCGTTTTTCAACAACGGCAGAAAAAGCTCCAGCAAATCCGGATATTCGAAGAATTCCGGCGGCGTACCGCCAAGCTTAAGTACTTCTTTTTTGAATTGATCTGCGTCCATCAAATGGTACTGCTTTTCATCGCCTCGCCGTATGTGTGGAGCGCCGCGTCCTGATAGAAAAACGTGACCGGGTACCGGGAGATTCTTAGCGGCAATTTTATGCGCCAGTTCATAGGCTATTGTGGCACCAAAGCTATGGCCGAACAAAACATACCGACCATCTTCGACCGTCTCGTATGCCAATTTAAAAACATCGTCAATAACATCCCCAAAACTCTTGTACAGGGCATCGTTCATTCGCCGTCCTCTCCCCGCCAGCTCAACCGCCATAAGCTCTATATCGCGATCGAGATACCGCCTCCATTTGCTGAATATCACCGATGACCCACCGGCATAAGGGAAACATATTAATTTGACTTTTTGCATGTATTCAAAGTATTAAACCATACTATTTCCGTAGCCCGAACCATCCCTCACAAAACCTGTAGTTGCTGAATATCACTTGTGTAAGCTTCCAGCTTGCCTTGCTTCATCTTCAACACGACATCAGCGGCATCAAAATAATGGTCGTCGTGTGTTATCGCGATTACGATCTTACCCATTTTTTTCATTTCAGGTAATAGCGTGCGATAAAAGAAGTGCCGGTAGTCGGGGTCCTGATCGGCTGCCCACTCGTCGAATAAATAAATCGGCGAGTTCTCCAGGTAACACTGTAGTAGGGCGAGCCGCTTGCGTTGTCCACCCGACAGATCGATTGTATCGAACCGGTTATTGCTAATCTTAACCTTACTATCCATATTCAGAACTTTCAGGTATTTATTGATCTCTTCCAGCTTTTGCGTCGCGTCGATGTTATACAGCTTTTCAAAAAGATACGATGGACTGAAAATCACGGAGAAATATTCGCTCACGTGTGCTGCCGGTACGACTTCGTTATCGATCAGCAGTGTGCCCTCGTGAGGCTCATACAGCCCCGTTAACAACTTGGCCAGCGTGGTCTTTCCGCTGCCGTTGCCTCCGATGATAAACAGTATTTCACCACGCTTCACTTCCAGGTTGATAGGCCCTACCTCAAAGGCTTCGCGGACATCGCCATTCTCGTACCGAAACTTCAGGTCAACCGCTTTAAAACTTTCAATTTCCTGCGTCGTCGATACGGCTGCCTTACCCGATTCCAGGTTTGCCGGAATCTCTTCTAAAAATTGCTGCACGCGGTTCCACGCAACCCGCAGGCGCATAATTGCCGGCATCGCGCTCAGTATCGCGTTGATCGGGCCGATCAGATACAGCAGAACCATAACAAAGCTCGCCACCACATTGAACTTGATGCCGGGAAAGAATTTCGGTATTGCAAACGCCACGATTCCCAGCAGGCATACCAGCATCGACTCGCCGACCATAAACGCATTGACGAATTTAATATCGGCCGTAGCGTTTTTATTTCGGAATTCATCTGCACTGTTCGCCACATCGTCCTGATAAAAACGCTTCTTATTGGCATGAAGGCTGATCTCTTTAAAGCCATCGATCATACCATTGGTTAGTCGCATAAAAACATTGCGGGCATCGCGCGCATGTTCAAAGTATATACGCGTGCTCCGGCTAACAATATAATAAACGACCGATATAGACGCGATCAATACAATGGTTAACACCGCAACCCAGAACGCGATAAACCCCAGGTATATAAACGCCCCGAGGGCGGTAATAACATTGGTTATCAATACTACAAAGGTTCGCATGGAATCGCCTATGGTACCCACATCGTCGTTCAACGCCGTGTACACCCTGCCCCGATCGATCTTCTCAAATTTCTGGTAGGAGGTTGAAAAGATTTTTGTTACCAGCTTTACCCGAAGTTCGTAGACCAGGTTACTCGTAAACCGGATCAGGTTGATCTGCACGAACCTTCTGCCCGCCAGATAAAGGCATACGATCAAAACATAATAATAAACGAGGTACCAGAGGTTCGAATTTTCAGACCGGTGCAAGGCAGAGGTTACCATAACAATAACAAGCAGGTTACACACGCCTGATAATACACTTATCAATGTAATCCGCGGCGCGATCCTACGAAATGGATCGGTTTCCGGAAAACACAACGAGATGAAAAATGCCACGCAACTCACCGCTAGGGCGGCCAGAAGCAGAACAATAAAAAACGAAAAGCTTATCGGGATCCACACCACAATGGAAGTCCACGTAAACCCTGCCATGGCCTGTGGCAAAATGTATATGCCGTAGCAAAACGGCAGGAGCAAAACGACTGTTTTTACGGCTCCCAGAAAAGTATGCCATGACCAACGTTCAAAGCCCCTCCTGCCTTTAACAACATCGCGGGCAATCAGCAAAATAAAGGCCAATACTGCTGTGATGTACAAACCGGTAAAGATGCAAAGCACGGAGTATAGCTTATCGCCGCCGTCGTGCGGGCCATACTCAAACTGCTCGCGTTCCCGGTCACCAGCCAGTAAGGCCATAACTTTTTCAGCAATACGCGGCGTAAACTCGCTATTTGAATTCGCCAGTACAGCCACCGCCAGCTTCCGTTCCGGTCGAAACGCCATATACGCTGTATAGTTCGGATTAACCCCACCGTGGAAAATTTCACCCTTGCCCGAAAGCGATACGTTCCATCCCATGGCGTACGCCGACATATCGTGAAGGGCAACGGTCTCATCGCGCTGCTGCGAAGCTTTTGCAAGCGTATACAGGTCTGAGTCAATAAGCCCCATCTGAAATCTTAACCAGCGCGAAACATCCTCGCCATTGGAGGTTACATACCCGGCGGCATTATTCCCTTTAAAGACCGGAGCCTTATACGGCCGGGCTCGAAAGAAACCGATCTTATAGCCGCTTGCCATCAGCGTACTGTCTGCTGCCCTTCCAATAGCCGTGTGGTGGAGCGCAAGCTTGTTGAACACGTTCTTCTGTATGTATGCCTCAAACGGAGCGCCGGTGACTTTTTCTATAATCAATGCCAGGATATCATAATGAATCGTGGCATATTCGAATACCTCTCCGGGAAACGCGTTCAATTCCTGCCCCACAAGCCCCCTGACGGTATTTTCCAATGCGTGCACACTGGTGTCTGCGGGAATGGCTGAAATGGTTTGCCACGGTATGCCCGTAGTATGGTGCAAAACCTGACGAAGAGTTACCGGTACCGGAGTTCCTTCGTATGTTACGGTGAACCACGGAAGGTACTCTCCTACCGCTGCATCCAACCGAATGGAATTGCCCTGAGCCAGTTTTAAAACGGCGAGCGCGGTAAAGGCCTTACTGCAAGACCCCAGTTGAAAAATAGTTTCCGGCGTTATTGCAGTTCTGCGTTCCTGATCGGCATAGCCATAACTTCGAATGATCTGCCGGTTATCCTGAAGCATTACCAACGTAACACCCGGAATGTCTCCTTCCGCCATTGTAGCCTTCACTATCTGATCGATCGTGCGGATGAGGGTATCACGCGATACATCCTGCGAGAAGGCACGATGAGCCGTTATACACCCCAGCACAATGACAGACGTAATCAATAATAGTGGTATCCTTCTCATGTACCAGCGCAGGTATTCAACGTTGAAAATGCGTACGTCAACACCATAGGGTTACCGGACAACCATCGAATCCGGTCTGCCGGATTCAATGCCGCCCCAGGGTAAAAACGTTAAACGAAAAATTGGATTAAAGCATACAGTATCAGGATAGAACTGCATGTGCCAGATGAGCAGGCACGTTGAAGGAAAAAGCCTTCATTAATCCTTCAACCTTAACGATCAGGCGGGCACTATTACTTTTCCCAACGATGATACCCTCGACTCCCGCAAACTGTCCGTGTTCGATTCTGATCTTCATACCGTTTTGAAAATAATCCTCCGGCATAATATCAGTATTCGTCTCATTTAAAATCTTCTTGATGGTCAAAATTTCAGACTCCCGGACAACAACCGGATCTTTGTCGATTGACACGAATTTCACAAACTCCCGTATTGCAAAAGCATGCTTGCGCATGGCCCGATCCATCTTTACAAACACATAGTTTGGAAAGAGCGGAACTTCCAGTTTCTTCATCCGATCACTCCAACGTCTTATAACATAATGCAAAGGAAGGTATGACTCTACTCCCAGGTTGGCCAGGCTCGAAGCAACCTTACGCTCACCCTTGGGCATTGTATACACGACATACCAGTTAAGATCTGTTTTCATTTGGTGGTGGTTTAATCACGAGACTCAAATCATTCTTCTCTGAACGAATGACCTTTATCTATCTAACTTTCACGCTTTAAAACACAGAGCTCCGCTCCGCAAAGTCACATTTGCCTCGAAAAACTCCATAAAGATTAAGGGCTTTCCCCCCCTGCAGCGAAGAAATAATGCTTTCAACAAAATCAGGCGGGGCCTGTTATCGAGAAACCGATGAATATAAATCCAACTATAACATTGACTATTCTAAACGCATCGAATCAAGTCACTGAAGACAGAGCTTCGCTATGCAAAGTCACATGACCCTGCTCCGGAATACGATGCTTAAAAATTGGAAAATCCTACATCCACGTACCTCAGAAAAAACATACTCGATCAAATCAAGTATCGGTCTACCATTGCAAGCAAAGATCACTCATCATCACAACGCACCATAACCACACATCACTTCAATTCTTATGCTAAGCAGAGCTTCGCTAATCAAAGTCACCTTTCTTTGTGTTGCAGAACTCAATCCATTTTAATGATTGTTCTTAAAATTCTGCTTACTCAGAAATCAGTGATCTAAATTAAAATATTTTATTCAAAAGCAAAACTCTTCCCAAGTTGTGAACACAATATCAACGACGATAGTTACTATTTCGTATATAGCATGCAGCACGAAACAGAAGATGCAACACAAATTGATGCACGCTGTAAGAAGCAATCACGTGCAATACTGTGCAACACGAGCATTAGTCTTATTAAGGAGTATTAACGTGCAACACACGCGACATTGAATGATCGCCAATTAATCAAAAAAAATTTTACCCGTGAGCACACAATAATATTCAAACTCAATTTATTTCTCTATCGGATAACACCAATCAACACATGAAATCCATTGCTACGTAGTCATTTGCAACCATTGACACGAAGTATTTACAACGCCCACACAGTACAGTATACGTATTTTCGTTATGCGAAAAATTCCGTACATCTAACCCAGAATAAGGTAGTAAACATTACAGCCACTAAGCAAGTAAATTGAGCGCGATATTGTTATACAGCACGACACCCGCTATTCAACGATAGCCGAGGTGTTATCAACAGTTCAAGGCATACCGTTCATCGAAACACTATACGAATTTCATCCCGATCGAACAGCATAAAACGCCGTTTCCCATGCGCATAAGATCGTTGCATATCATCTTTTCTATAAAGTATAGAATGAACATCAAACGCATGACCGCGACTGTACGAATTGTATTATAATCGGACGGCTCTATGCTGAATGCTCATGATGTATTTACTACAACCAATACAGCAATGACTACATCATTGACTACGACAACTACTCCTAAAGGAGTATATCAGTCAATACAATCGCACCACGTTAAAAGAAAATGTCCGGAGCCGGACGCAGAAATGGCCTTGCATTTATCAACCGATCTCGGTACCTTCAAACTAAACGTTTAGTTATGATACAGTACTATATCCGCGTGGCATTCCGCAACATCACCCGCAATAAAGGTTTTGCACTACTCAATATCATAGGCTTTGCTCTGGGGCTTTCTGCGTTTCTGCTGATCATCGTTTTTGTAAGCGATGAATTACGCTACGATAGGTATAATATCAACCATGCCCGGATCTTCCGCGTGGACACCGAGTTGAAGTACGGCGGAACCGTGAGTTCGTTCGCTATTGCCGCGCCGCCCGTAGCCGATGCCATGGTTCATGCTTTTCCTGAAGTAACGCAAGCGGCAAGACTCGAAGCCGTACAGAACATTCAGCTAAAAAAGGGAAATGACATTATCCAGGAAAACCACGTCATGTGTGCCGATCAGTCCCTGTTCGACATCTTCTCGTTTACCATACTCGATGGAAGCCCTAATAAAGCACTGACCGATCCCGGCACCGTAGTTATTACCAAAAGTATAGCACTTAAATACTTTGGCGACACCCGAGTATCGGGAAAAACCATCACCATCGCAAACGATACGTCTATCCACACCATCGCGGCCGTTATCGACGACATGCCGCCACAGTCACACTTTCATGCCAGTGTCCTGCTTCCCCTCGCGCCGCGCGAAAATGCCCGGAGTACCAACTTCACACAATTTCACTTCAGCACCTATGTACTGCTGAACGATCGCAACGATGCAGCAGCGCTAACAGCAAAACTTCAGGACTTCGTTAAAAAGCATCTCAGCGAAGACATGAACGTAGACGCCTTTGAGAACAAGGGAAACTACATCAGGCTCGGACTCACGCCACTTGATAACATCCACCTTCATTCCAACAAGCAACGCGAGCTCGAAGCAAATTCAGACATCGCCTATGTTTACATCTTTACCGCTATTGCGGCGTTAACACTCGCCCTGGCGTGTATCAATTTCATCAACCTGTTTACGGCACGATCAGCGAACCGGGCCAAAGAAGTCGGTGTCCGCAAAGTTCTGGGGTCGGTCAGGGTTAGTATCATGGTGCAGTTTCTCCTGGAAGCCTTTATCATGACAGCCATATCGGTTATTGTTGCCTGCATTATTGCGCTGGCATTTCTTCCGATCTTCAATACCCTTACCGGAAAAAACTTCACCCCCACATCGGCAAACCTCCTTCCGCTCGTGCTAATGGTTGTCCTGATCACTATTCTGGTTGCCATTGTGGCTGGATTCTACCCAGCCTTTGTTCTGTCGTCCTTTCAACCGACAAAAGTTTTAAAAGGAGAACTGTCCTCCGGATTCCGAAGTAATAAACTTCGAAGCATCCTGGTGGTCATCCAATTCTCCATTGCCACGTTCCTGGTTGTCGGCACATTTGTCATCCTGCATCAACTGGAATTCATCCAGTCCAAAGACCTGGGCTTTAATCGTGAGCAGGTACTCATTATTGATAATGTGGGCGTAATGAATGATCCCGTTGTACTACAACACGAGGTCAAAGAGATTCCCGGTGTTCGCAATGCCTCGCTATCCGGGTATCTTCCAACCGGTAAAGGCCGCTGGACGAACAACGTCTCATCGCAAAATCACCAGGGACTTCTGGCAGAATTCTGGCGGGTCGATCCTGACTACATTACCACCCTACAAATGGATCTCGTTACCGGCAGAAATTTCTCCCCCGACCTGGCCAGCGATTCATCGGCCATCATTCTCAATGAATCCGCTTCCAATATTCTTAATGTACAGGCCAATCCGCTGGAGCAAATCATAGAAGCCTCGGGCAAACGCTACACCGTTATCGGCGTTGTAAAAGATTTCAATTTCAACTCCCTGCGCCAAAACGTTACCCCCCTGGTAATGGTTTTGGGTAATGATTGGCGCACAACCCTTATTGTGCGAACAGCTGCCGGACAGTTCACCAATGTACTGGAGCAGGTTAGAACGACCTGGGAAAAACTCAATCCCGACCGCGACTTCGAATTTTCCATTATGGATGAAGACTTTAACGCACTCTACGCTACCGAGCAACGCATGACAAAATTGTTTACCATTTTTGCGGCACTTGCCTTGACCATTGCCGGCGTTGGCCTGTTCGGACTCTCCGTGTATGCTACCGAACAGCGTATGCGTGAGCTGTCCATCCGCAAAATACTTGGCGCTTCCGCAGGCAACCTCTTCAATCTGCTAACCTTTGATTTCATCAAGCTCATCGCCATCAGCGTCGTCCTCGCGCTTCCCTCCGCCTGGTGGATCATGGGCTTATGGCTCAAGGGATTTGCCAACCGCGTCAGCATTCCCGCTTCCATGCTTCTATATTCGGCAGGTTTGATCCTCATCATTGCCATTACAATCATTTCGTACCAAACCATCAAAGCCGCACGTAACAACCCGGCCGATAGCTTAAAAAGTAAATAAACCCCACGATATCCATGAACATCTTAAACAAGCTTTCCCTTATACTCTTTGCCCTTCTCCTCACGACCGTAATCCAGGCACAGCAGCCCGATCCGAAATACTTTAACGAGGTTCCGCCCGGTACAACACCCAAAATCTTTGCACCCGACAAAGTCTCCAAAGAAAGCGAGTTCGAATTCGGAGCCATATTCTCAGCCAAAGGGGACGAGTTTTATTATGGCATAGACCTTCTTGACAGAACAGAGATTCGTATGATAAAATTTGAAAACGGAAAATGGGGCGCTCCTGTAAAGGTGCTTTCGCACAAACTCTATAGCTACAATGATCCTATGCTATCGCCCGACGATAGTAGGCTATTCTTCATTTCCAATCGCCCGATAACCGGCACCGGTCCGGAAAAAGATTACGATATCTGGTATATCGAACGGCAGGCAGGCAAATGGTCTGAACCCCGAAATGCAGGAAAGAATATCAATACCGATGCGAACGAGTATTACATCTCGTTCACCAAAACGGGCAAAATGTATTTCTCATCCAACAGGCCAGACAACGCGGGCGCTTATAATTACGATGTCTATTCGTCCGAAACAAAAAACACTGTATTTCAACCCGCTGTCAGGCTTGGCCCCAACGTTAACACGCAGTCGTATGAAGCAGATGTATTTATAGCCCCCGACGAATCCTATATCATCTTTGCCGCCAACCGTCCGGAAGGCCTTGGCAGCGGTGACCTTTACGTAAGCTTTCGCAATGCCGACGGAACCTGGACGCCTTCGAAAAGCCTCGGCAACACAATCAACACAGACACCGACGACTTCTGTCCTTATGTAACCGCTGACGGCAAGTACTTGTTTTATGCCAGCCGAAAAGATATCTATTGGGTATCGATGGACGTGGTTAGAGATCTGCGATAATTCAAATAACCGCGGCTATCGCGGCGCAATACTTTTAACACCTTGCTCCAATAGCGAGAACGCCTTGTCATCGGTTACTTCGAGGTGCCATTCATTCTTTGGCATCACGGCCACAACGGGTCCCCATTTGCACCGGTCTGTACACCCGGTCTTGATAACCTGTACCTGGCGGCGCAGCTTGTTTTCTTTAACCAGACCTTTCAGTTCTTTATAGATCGCTTTACCGCCACGCTTCTTGCATTTGCTTCCGCAGCATACGTAAAGAACACAAGCCGGTGTAAGAGGTGCTTTCGACATGCCGAAAGTTACTAAAATGAATTTTAAAATTAAAAAGCGGCCCATACTCGTGGTACGAGCCGCTTTTACAAGGCTACGTCAGCCGCATTATCGGTTGGCGGTTAGTGCCCGGGCAATTGCCTCCAGGTGCTCGTTAAACGAGCTAAGCTGCACTAACATCTGCCCGGAGGCATCGCCTTCGTTCAGCATTCCGAATTTGTTGTTCTTCACAAATATCTCTTTGATCTGTGCCCAGCGTTTCACTTCCTGTTCGTTGAGGAAACCGGCAATTTCCTTCAGGCGAAGCAGGTTGGCTTCGGCATCCGAGGTAAGCGTTTGTGATTCACCTTCGTAATGCGACAGCAGCAGGGTGTTCACCTCGCCGGGGTTCATAAGCGGTACAACCTTGCCGGCCATTTTACTCATGTTCCGGTACGAGCCCTGTAGCTTGAAAGGCGGCTCGGTGCGATAGGCATCTTTCATGGCAGCGCTCGAAATGTATTGCTGGTTCACGAGCATTACCACATCGCGGATGCGGAGAATACTTCGTAGTACGGCTATAGCATCGTCGATTTCCTGCTGGTTATAGTTTCCTTCGAGCTCCGGCAGCAGGTCGCTGCTGGTTTCAACGTAACTGATAAGCTTGTACAGGTCTTCGAAGCTGCGGTTGCTGATGCGTTGCAGATAGCGATTCTCGGCAACACAGTTTTCAATCAAGCTCAGTCTGAACAATTGATCGGAGCTTCCGATTACGTCCCCCAGGTTATATACGTCGGCCCGGTTGGCCAGCATGTCGGGAATCTTAAACTGCTCGCCGCTCTCGGTATACGGGTTACCGGCCATTACCACGCAGAAGCGTTTGCCGCGCAGGTCGTAGGTTTTGCTTTCGCCTTCGAAAATGCCATCCATTTTACGCTGACCGTCGGCCAGCGAGATGAACTTCTGCAGGAATTCGGGGCTACAGTGCTGAATGTCGTCGAGGTACAACATTACGTTGTCGGCCATTTCGAACGACAGGTTGATTTTGGTAAGCTCAGCCCGGGCGCCCGATGTGGTGGCCTCCTGCGGATCGATCGAGGTTATGCTGTGACCAATGGTAGGGCCGTTGATTTTCACGAAGTGGAGGCCCATGGTTTTGGCCAGGTATTCCATCAGCGTTGTTTTACCATATCCCGGCGGCGATACCAGCAACAGCATGCCCATGCGGGCGGTACGCTTGTCGTCGCCAGCAGCGCCGATCTGTTTGGCCAGGTTAGCGCCGATCAGCGGGAAGTATACTTCGTTGATCAACCGGTTACGCACAAACGAGCTCAGTACTTTCGGTTCGAGTTCGGCAATCTTCAATTGCTGACGGTAACTCTGCACCAGTTCGTTTTTGAGCGTATTGAACGATGTGAAGGCAGGAACAATGGTATTGAAATAGCTACGCATCTTGCCAATAAAATGCTGAAAGTTCAAGGTGTATTTGCCATCGCCCTGTATCACAGCATGCGTGCCTTTCAAACCCGTGAGCTCGACAGAATCTGCCGCAGCCCGTTCGTGGTATGTGTGATCTTTAAACAGCAGCACGCAGCTGGCTTCGTCAACATATAACGTGCCCGTACCAGCCGTCTGGGTTTGGAGGAACGCATGCAGCCAGCTTTGTATGATATAGAACCGTTCGGCCGTATCGAAGTCTACATTATTAACCTCTTGTAGGAACACGGCGGTCCTTTTTTGCTGGTGCAGATATTCGTCGAACGCCTTTTTGAGGTGTAGTGCCTGCTGACTGCAGGTGAAGTGCCTTGCCACCGATAGCTCGGCATACAGGTACTGCGCGACGTCGTTGGCATCAACCGATTCATACGAAATCTGGGACTGCCTGAACCGCGACGATAGTTCTTTTCCTACAAAGTCTGCACGCTGGCTTTGCGGGAAGCTTTCCTGTATGGCATAGGCGGCGGTAATCAGCTGCTGGAGTTTGTGGCGCGACGCGTCGTCCAGGCCAAACCAGAACAGCTGCGCGGCTACACGAACTACCGGGGAAAACTGCAGGATCCCAAGTTCTGCCTGAAGCTTTTTAAGTCCCTGATAGATTACGGCAGCATCGGTATTGTGCACGCCTTTGAGATACGCGGCACCGTAGTCTCGTTCCGTACGATCATTGATGAAGGCTTCATACGCCCATGACTGATCGTTATGCTGTAGGCTTTCCAGGTAGGTTTGATACGCCAGGTATTCTGAGCGGTAAATCTCGGCATTTTCAGAGATCAGCTCCTGCTCCCAAATGGCCCGGTGCTGGTAAAGCGATTCGGCCGACACCTGCTTATAGAAGCTGGTACCCAGAAGGTGAAAATACAGACTCTCGTTTCGCCGAACGATGGTCAGGTCAAGTACCTGCTTATTGACAACAAACTTGTAATTACCAAGTGAGATTATGTTCTGACCGTCGACGAACAGATCGGTTTTGTCTTTCAGATTCCGCAGCGCTGTTTCCTGCGATACCTTCACCAGGTTCTCCAGGTTCTCGGCCTTCGCTACGTCACCCAACTCCCGCAGCTCGTCCATCAGGTTACGGACCTTGTCAACCATCAGGTCGGTGGAGAAGAATGCGTAAATGCTCTCTTTGTCGTTGAAGGATTGGGCTTTGTTCTCGATATTTTTCAGAACGCGCAAGCCAATCTGCTCCAGCGCTGTGGTGCGCTTGTTGAGCTGCGCCACGAGCATTTCCTTCTTGCCGTTAAAGGCTTTGATAACCTCATCGCGCTTATCGGCAATTTTAAGAACGAACTCATCAAAGTCCGCAAACTTGCTTTCGAGTTCTTCTACCTGAATGCCCACTTTGGTGAAATACTCTTCACACTTTTCAGGAGAGGTAGAGAGGTCGAGGAAGTTTACAATGCTCTGGTCGAGGAGAGTTAACTGTGCATAAAACTGACCGGTCGATTCCTGTGAACGCAACGCGGTGGTAACACGCACCAGTTCGGCCTTAACCTCGTTGAGCGAAGCAAAGATCAGCGAGATTTTCTCGACAATACGCGTGGTCTGCGTGGTGTCTTCTATCTTGAGGCTGTTCAGAATATCGATCAGCATTTCCAGCCCGGTGGAAATTTCTTTTATCGCCTGCTCTACCGGCTGTGCATCGATTACTTTGGTTACCTGCCTTGCGGCGGTACGTAGGTCGGCAACTTTGGTTTCATACGATGCTAACGCCTCTTCCTTCAGCAGGAACTGAACGGTATCTTGCGAGAGCGAGCTGTTGTACTGCGCCAGAATATCTTTTAAGGCGTTAACCGCGGGGGTATCGATGTACCGGATGTTCAGCAGATCGATCACTGCACCTTGCATGCTGCGGGTTCTGGCCAACAGCTTAACCAGTTGATCGAGCGATGTGATGACCTCTCCTTTTACATCGACCACCAGCTGGTCTACCCGCTTCTGCATGGCCTGGAGATTATCTTTGGCATGCTGACGTTGGGCCTGTACTTTGGCAAACTCATCGATTGCCGTGTTGGCTATGTTCCTAATCTGGGTAAGTGGAGTGGCCAGGTCGAATGTACCGTCGTCCTTTAACCAGAAATACGAATCGACAATATCGTTCGCACGTTTATGGATGTCTTCATAAAGGTCTTCGTACGTATCTTCTTTTTGCAAAAGCTGGATTATTTCCTGGCTTTCGCTCATGGCGCTTACAATGTCTTTGTTACCGATCTTATACAGCACGTTGTTGCTCATGGCTGTATTTTCCTGGAGCGTGGCCGTATACGGTGTTTGCCAGATCTGCACCTGATGGTGGCGCACGGCTTCATTCTCTGAGCGGAAGTATACGAGGGTACCGTCGTTGTAAATGGTAAAACCGTTACAGACAATCGGCGTTTCTACCTGCTGCGCAATCATGTTGTACGACATCAGCACATACGTGTTCGTTACCTTCTGGTAGAACGCGTACATGAAGTCTTCGCCGTTTGGCGAGGCAACACTGCTTGAGAATTCCAGATCTGTAATCTGCAGCTCGAACAGTTTGTGCTCGCCGTTCTGGAGGTAATAGCCGTTGGGAAAGATCACCCCCTGGTTGTCGGGCAGCAGTACGCCGGCTTCGAGCAGGCTGTTGATGGGAAGAACCTGTTTGGTACGCACGTTAAAGATGTATGCGCGAAAGTCCTCTCCATACGGTTTTATCTTGATGGGAATTAAGTTTCCGAGATCCGCATAGTGATACTCCGCATCATCCAACTGCTGATCTTTATTGATAACCGGCTCCGAGTATATCCCCTGTCCGGAATCGGTATTGTTTTCTACTTTAAAGGTAATGTCGCCATGAACTGCCTCGATAAAGACTTTGTCCAGGATTGACGTATGCGGAAACAGACCGAGACGACGATTGCTCAGATCGGTCTTAACCCAATCAAATTCAAACTGTGGTGCCTTCTTTACTTCATGAACGCTCCGATCGTCAACGTATACCAGTGTGTGCTCTTTAATCAACCATTTAAAAGCCTTCCGGTCGTCGGGGCTTTTACTGGTTTGAAAGATCATGTACAGGTAGTTCTCAGTCTTATAGAATCTGGCAAAGATTGAATCGCGATAGTATTTGTACAGATTTCCAAAATCCGTAATAAAGTTCTCGTTTTCAATCAGCGTAAGCGGCTCCGGGTTGAAGTGGTCGCCGGTAAATTTATAGATGCTGAAAACGTCGTTAAGCGTGATGTTCTCGCGTAAGCCGAAATGAACGTTATAGCCGAAGATGGTAAGATCGCCAAAGGCCATGATACCGCGTGCCACACCACTGTTAACGGTAGTGATGCGTTGATTGCCGATGAGTTGAAAGCCGGTGGAATTGAAAATCTCTTTGCGGGCATTATTCAGCTTCGCCAGTCGTTCCAATAAGTTCAACCGTTGCTCATCCAGTCGCTTCCGGATAATCTCGTATGTTCCGGAATCTAATATAGTATTTGTGCTCTCAGTACCTGCCATTACGAAATTGATAAATGCTGATGAAGAATATCATCATCCGTAAAAATTTACTGCCCGGTTACGGCCAGACCGGGACCCTATTGCGGGTCCCGGTTATACCGTATTGAAGCCGGTGTTGCCTATGATAAGCAACACCGCTTGTGTTAAAGTTTCCGGTTAGACAATCCCAGGCTGTTGGCCAGGTCTGCCAGGTTGAGTAACGAAGGGCGATCTGCGTCAGTACTCTTCTGCTGCATTTTCAGGATCAAGCTCGATATGGTCAGGTTCTTAATATCGTTCGAGGTTATGCCATACTTATCCGCAAATTCACGGATTCTCCCTAGCAGATCTCCACCGGCTCCACCTTCGCCCAACAACGCTGTTTTAAGCTGTGTGGCGTTCTCACTTTCATTGATCAAACGATCAAAACCTTTCGCGTTCGACACCTGGTTCACGATATTCTGGAAGAACATGGTTTCACCACCTACGATATCAATTCGGGCAGACTTCAATGCTTCGCCCAGTACAACGGCTTGCGCCTCGGCAATCTGCTTCTTGATGTCGATCTCTGCCAGTGCGATCTCTTTTTCTTTCGCCAGCAATAGCTTGAACTCTTCGTGGTCTTTTCCAACACCATCCAGTTTCTTCATAGCTTCCGCCTTCTCCTGGATACCCGCAGCTTCTGCCAGCGCCTTTTCTTTGGTTACTTCGGCCTGGCTCAGACCTTCTTTGCGTTTTGCTTCCGCTACCTTTTCGATTACGGTAGCGTCTACAATACCCTGTCTTTCCACGGCCTCGGCCTTGGCCATCATAACTTCGGCTTCAGAAAGGCCTCGTGTGGCTTCTTCACGTGCCTGAGCTTCTGCCAGGATCTTACGTGCTTCGGCCTCTTTTACAGCGGCTTCTTTCTTCGCGTCGGCATCGATCACCATTTGCTTGGCTTTTTCTTCAGCTGCCTTCTTGTCGGCCTCTGCGGCTTTTACGGTGTAGATCAACTTCTCTTCGGCCTGTTGGCTGGCTTGTGTGATACCTACCAGTTTAGCACGCTCTACTTCGCGGAAGGCTTCCAGGTCTTTCACACCCTGCTGCTCCTCTACCACTCCCTTTTCAAGACGTACGCGGTCGCGAATCACGTCCTGAATGTTCTTACGTTCTGCTTCTACGGTCTTGTCTCTTTCGATCTGCGCCAGGGTAACGATCTTCTCACGCTCGGTAGCTTCGAGTGCGCGGTCTTTTTCCACACGTTCGGTTTCTACGGCGTTGGTGCGTTGCTTGTTCTTTTCAGCAATGATGATCTGACGTAACTTGTTCTCTTCCTGTACGGCGAGCGTCTCTTCTGTCTTGATCCGAACCGTTTCCGATTTCAATCTTTCTTCTTCTCTTACTTTAAGGATCTCAGCTTGTTCGCGCGAGCGTACGTTATCAATTTCTCTACGTTGCTTTTCTTCTTTCTCGGCCATCTGACGTTCCAGTTCCAGTATAGCCTCACGTGCTTCTACGTCCTGCTTCTTGATGATTTTTTCTTCATCACGTTTAATCAGGTTCGCCTTTATATTCTGCGCTGCGGTAAGCTCAGTGATTTTCTTGATACCCTGCGAATCGAGAATGTTCTGTGCGCTGAGGAAACGAATTTCTGTTTGTTCGAGAAAATCGATTGCACAGTCGTCAAGAATATAACCATTCAGGTCGGTACCGATAATATCCAGAATCTCTGTTCTGAATTCACGGCGGGCTTCATACAACTCGATAAAATCGAACTTCTTACCCACGGTTTTCAGAGCTTCCGAGAATTTTGCCTCGAAGAGGTTACGGAGGGTTTCCGTGTCACTGGCACGTTCTGTTCCGATAATCTGTGCCACGTTCAACACGTCGTCGACATTCTTATTAACACGAACGAAGAATGCCACTTTGATATCCGCGCGGATATTGTCTTTACAGATAAGGCCATCCTGTTCAAGACGATCGATCTGTAGCTTCTTTACAGAGATGTCCATGATCTCCATCTGATGGAGAATGGGAACAACGTACATACCTTTGTTGAAGGCAACTTTACCGCCGCCCACACCGGTACGCACAATCGCTTTACCCTGCGGTATCTTTTTATAGAACGTTGCAAAGGCAAAGAGAACAATAACAATAAAGAAGACGACTCCTCCAATAATCAATAAGCTGATTCCGCCAAGTAGATCCATAGTAGTAATAGGGGGGATTTTAAGAGTTAATGTTAATGACGTTAATTTCTTTTGTTGTGAGTGTTTTATAAAAATCAAACTATGTTTGCCAGGGTGATCTCCGGAACCACCAGGTAAAACTTTTTATCCGACGATTCTGCTGCAATCATCACGTCTGCGTTATAGGCAATCGATTCTCCGGTTTTGCTTTTTACGTTGATGCGGATGATATCGCTCTGAACCCTGACCTCAGCGGCGCCAATGGTATCGCCCGAAATGGTCGACCGCATGCGGGCTACCCGCCCTAACAATTCCTGAGGTTCTTCGCCATTATAGCCCATTGAATCATATATTTTAACCAAAGGTTTGGTGGCATACCGTGTTATCAGATACGCTACAAAAAACACCGGTACCAGGATGATTACAGACTTCCAGCCCCAGCTTGCCAGGCCGAACAATATCGATGACGTTAGAGTCATTATCCAGGCAAAGAATTTGAAAACCGAATACACCACCATGAACGGCATTTTACCGACATTTACGAAATCCAGGGCCTTCTGCAGAAAAGACGCCTCCCCTGCCTCTGCGCTGGCATCTGTGTCAATATCGGTATCGACGTCCGCTCCGTGGGCGGCCAGACCACCTTCAACACCGGAGTCGCCAAACAAATCTCCTGCAATGAATGTGGTTACCCAATATAGTGCGGTCACACCCGTGAGAATGGTCATAATCGCATTACTCAGCGGATGAAAAAGCAGGTCCATTATATTCAACAACAGCATGGTGATCGATTAACAGTTTTTTAATTACGATATACCTAGTTTTGATTTGATAGCCTGAAGATCTCTCTCGATCGACGATGAATCGTCTTTTAACAGATTATCCAATTCTTCCTTTCGGCTATTCTTCTCCCGCGATATCTCGCCGTAAGCCTTCGCCAGTGCTTCCTGATCTTCCACTTTCGCCTTCATGCGCTCGAGCATCGCGATGATGCTGTTATTATCAACATGAGCCAGCTGCTTGTTTACTTGCTCGGTCGCTTTGCTCACTTTCACGCGGGCCTTCAATGTGCGCAGCTCCTTCTCCCACTTCTCCATGTTCTCGCGCAGAATTTCGGTATTGCGTAGCATCTCCTGTGACGACTGTTGTAAGGCCACTACCTGCTCGCCTACAGCTTCGGATTCCATATAATATTTCTTATGGAGCGACAGCGCCTCGCGTGCAAGTTCTTCGGCCTTCACCAGGTCTACCTGGCCAGACTGCGCTTTCTGCATGATCAGGATGGCCTTCTCGCCGTAACTTCGCGAATCCTGCTGAAGTTGAAGCTGATTATTCTCAGTACGGATTGCCAGCGCTTTTACCTGCGCATAGGCCTCCGTTGCCTCGACAAGGTCGGTACGGAGTTCACGAAGACCCTGTTCCGTCATTTTAACGGGATCTTCCATCTTATCGACTGCGGCATGTATTTCAGCCTGCCCTATTCTAAAAAGCCTTTTGAAAATATTCATGACTGATAATTTTTTAGGTTTAAAACAATGGTCGCGTTTACACTACAGCTTCGAAAAATCAATAATCTGCTGTGAGAACTCGCTCAGCAACAACCCGAGCGAATTCAGGGCACTTTCAAATTCATTGAAATCCAGGTTCTGAAGCTGCATCGTGTACCGGAACAGCACCCGGTCGCCTTCTTCGTTAATAACGAAGGCACCGTGAATCGTGTCCCTGTTTTTCTGCAGCAGTTTTTTAAACATGTCCAGGTTCCCTTCCCGGAAAGAGAAGAGAAACTGCTCCATAATCAGGATTGGAGGCGCGATGCCCAAAATCAGATTATGAATACCATCAGGCTGATTATCGATCTTAAGAATGCCATGCTGCTCGTTCTTATATAGAACCCTGCAGTTAAGCCGGAGTGCAAAATCTTCGATAATTTCAAAATGGTTCATGCGCATTGTTTCTGCTGACTGAACAAACCTATCCATTATTTTTCAGAATTGCAAAAATATTTAGCATTGTGATAATCAAAATTACAATTACCTTTGGGTATCATGACCAAGATCGGGGCCAATATTAAGAAGATCAGAACGACAAAAGGGCTCAGCCAGCAGGCTTTTGCGGACTTGTTTGCGTTAACACGGGGGAATATTTCATCGTACGAGGAAAATCGGGCTGAACCGAAGATCGAAACGGTGATACAAATTGCTAATTATTTTAGCATTCCGCTCAATCAGTTCATTACACAGAATCTTTCTATCCATGAGATATTGAAGTATAACGGAGATAAACTGATCGAGGATGAAAATCACATCATAAATCTTCAACTTCGGCATGTACCCTTTATAAACGACGCTATTTATACCAAATGCTGTTACCAGGAGCTATCGTTTAACGACTGGAATAGCTTCCCTAAACTGGTGCTACCCGAAGTAAACAACCGCAACATGCTTGCATTAAGCTTCAATCCTAACATCTCACACCACGAGTCGCTTCCGCAATATCAAATGAGCGACGTACTGATCTTTGAAGAAGTTACCCGCCAAAACATTCACCTCTGCCAGCATAAGACCGGTCTATTCATCACCGAGCGCGACATCATGATGGGGCGGTACGAAATGAAAGACGACAAGATCGATCTTGTTTTAAACGACTTTAAACGGGAGCAGTTCGACTTTACTACGACACAACGGTTCTGGAAGCTGTTTGCTGTTTATCAGCATGAGAAGTAGGCCATTCACTAACGACTCCAGCCATAAAAAAAGGCTACCGTATGGCAACCCTTCGTGAGACTATTATGAAACCAATCGTTGGTAGTTATATTTCTTATAATGACTTAGTTTATCCTTCTCTTTCTCCAATTCATGAAGTTCATTTTTCATTTGAACCCGTAGCCAAAGATCAGCCGGCGTATGGAAGAAGTAGGCAAATTTTAAAGCCAGGTCAGTACTGAGCTTTCGTTCTCCCGAAAGATACTTCTTAAGGTTACCATCGGTTGTATCGATTGATATTGCAAAGCTTTTGAACGTTATATTGAGTGCCCCCAGGTATAATTTTATAAACGTTTCGACGCTTTTTTGCTCCGACTCTTCGATCTCTTTCGCTTCCAGATAATCCTCCATTTGGTATTTTATCGAAAGCATTTCGATCTCAAGCCGCTGTTTATCGGTCTTCTTTGCTGTTTCACTTTGAATATGCTTTCGTATCGCCGCCAGTTTATCTTTACCCCAGCCAGCGGCGTTTTCATTACCAATCTCGACTTCAAAGTCCATATCACTCCCTTTTTGCTTTGCCATAATCAATTCATTTAGACTTTACTGTTTCAGATACTTCTCAATCAATCCTCGCCCATCCTCGGGTTGAATAAACATAGTGGTCGTTTTCTGAAAGCGCACTGCCTTAAACGTTTTACTATAATAAGACATGAGTTTCAGCACATCTTCCTCCTTCTCCTCTCGTACATCAAACATCAGCCAGCCTTTCTCATCCCTCCCATCCGCTACCTTTATAAAGCTTTGCCTGCATGCAAATGCAACTAAACATTCAGCCACCAGTTCAAACCTGGCTTGTACACCTTTGTTATGTGGTGCCTTTTCAACAAAAGCCATATATGGCGTGTACTTATCCACCATCTGAAAAATCAGACAACCCTGAATTTCCTGAGTCTCCATATCAACGATCACATAAGCCTCCGCATACTTTAGCTTAGCCTGTTTTCTAAAGTTAAATCTCCAACCATGCTCCATTGAAGGCAGTTCCGTCTGCCTGGCCTTCCTGATTTCAGCATTGACTAATTTTCCTGTTGCAACGTTTTTGAGTTTAATCCTCATCGATTAAGAATGGTTGTAGTAGGTAACTTTATTTGCACTCAAAAGTACTCAAATTATACAGAATGTACAATTAAACACCAAAATTATACACTCTGTACAACTCAAATCGCATCATTCACCGTCAAATCAGAAACACGCTTTGTTTATCCTGATCCATGCCGGATAACTGAAAGCAGCCCCGGCACCCAACAAAAGCCACTCATTTTCAAAACATTACATAAATCATCTCCCAAATCCGCCAGTTTCCACTTAATTTTCGCTCTGATCTGTTGCCCTGACATCCAAAACCTGTGATTTGTGATTCCTTGCGATTTGCCCGGGGCGGAGCAGGGCATTCGTACTCCTCATGGGTTTTTCCTTAATTTTGTCGGCAAAAACAGCGGATAACCCCTTTTTAAGCAGAATGCAAGGATACGTGAGGAGATTGTTCCGGAATTTTGAAACGATGCTTTGGTGCCTTAAGTCATACGGCTATATAGTCCTGATTCTTGGTTTTATACCCGCGCTGGCCGCCGCGCAGCCACAGCCGGGCGGATTAAAGTTTCATGGCAGCGAGCAGCCCATCAACCAACGGACGTCGTATAATGTTTTCGGAAACGCTGCTAAAACATTCAACGACGACTTTGCCGTCGAATTTACCCTCTCCCTCTATCCTACCACCGAGTTCGGTTACATCTTCCGGATCAAAAACAAAGAAAGCAATCGCATCTATAACCTGTTCTACGATGGCCAGGGCCAAAGCCTCACCTTCCGGTTTAACGAGGAAGGTAAGAGCAACCTGATTGTAGCCAACATGAACCGGGAAGAGTTGTTAAACCAGAACGGCTTCCGCATGAAGATCGCCTTTAATCTGAAAAACGACTCCATAAGGCTCACCGTACATAACCGTACATTCGGTGCCATCAGCGAAAAGCTTCCGGATACCTACACACCCATCGTATTGTTCGGCAAGAGCGATTATATTATCGATGTGCCCTCATTTGCCATACGTAATCTTTCTGTGGGTAACGCGGAAGACAGGTACACCTTTGCGCTGAATGAGGGTAAGGGTAACGTTGCTCACGACGCCGATGGCAAACCCTTCGGTGACGTATCGAATCCGGAATGGCTCGTGAACGATGCTTACCACTGGCGCTTTAAGGCATCGTTCAAGTCGCGCTCGGTGGCCGGAGCCAACTATAACCCGGTAAAGAAGGAGATATACTATTTCAACAGCGACTCGCTGTACCGTTACAATGTACGTTCAGGCGATACGGACATTAACGTATTCGACGCGAAATGCCCGGTCAAACTAATCCTCGGCACCAACTTTGTCGATGCGGAACATAACAGGCTTTATTCATACGAAACGTATTACGCGCCGCCCAACGAGAATTATACCGGCCCTACTATGGCAAGTCTTAACCTCGACACGTACCAGTGGGCACCTGAAAGCAGCGGTCAGTTACCGAGCCCACTGCATCATCACGCTTCCAGCTTCGAAGCTAGCACCGGGCAATACATCCTCTTCGGCGGGTTTGGCAAGATGCACTATAGCAAAACGTTCTATTCATACGATGTTGCGCAGAAAGGCTGGAATACACTTTCCGGATTTACGGGTGACTCGCTGTCACCACGATACTTCTCGTCGTTGGGCTATTTCAGGAAAGCCAATGCTTTGTACATCTTTGGTGGCATGGGCAATGAGTCGGGCGAGCAAACGGTGGGCAGAAAGTATTATTACGATCTGTATAAGGTCGACCTGAACACCCGGCAGATATCGAAACTCTGGGAGATTCCCTGGGAACGCGACAACGTAGTTCCTGTGCGCGGTATGGTTGTTCTGAACGACTCCTGTTTTTATACGCTGTGCTACCCCGAACACTTATCGGAATCGCTGCTGAAGCTTTACCGGTTCTCGTTAAAGGACGGGAGTTATGAAATCCTGGGCGATTCTATTCCGATCCATTCCGATAAGATCACCACGAACGCCAACCTCTATTACGACAGTACGCTGCATAGGCTATATGCGGTGGTGCAGGAATTCGAAGACGATATTTCGTCTGACCTGAAAGTTTATTCACTCTCCTTCCCTCCTCTTACGGCAGACGAGCTGGCAACCTATTCGGCCGATAAGAAAGACTATACCCTGGCGGTTATCGTTTTCTCGGTATCGCTGGTTAGCGGCTTTAGCTACTTGCTATACAAACGCAGGCAAGTACCCCGACAAATACCCGATGAAGCCCCTGTGGAAGATGTAGCGGTAACCGAATTACCCGCGACAACGCCACCCGCCGAACCAAAGGCAGAGACCGTCCGGCCAAACGCGATCTATCTCTTCGGCGAATTCACGGTACGCGACCGACACAGCCGGAACATTACTTATATGTTCAGCGCCAAGCTGAAACAGGTGTTCTGCCTGATCTTACAATACAGTACTTCAGAAGATGGCATCGCCTCTCAACACCTCAGCAGTATCCTGTGGCCAGACAGGCCCGCCGATAAGGTAAAAAACTCACGCGGCGTAACGATAAATCACCTGCGCAAGGTTCTGAACGAGCTCGATGGCATTGAGCTGATTTATGACAAAGGATACTTCAAGATCACGCTGGGCCAGGAAGTGTACTGCGATTATACACGATGCCTTGAAATTGTAGCACCCAACAAGGTGGATGAACACGAGGCTGAGTTTATAGAGATTTTACATCGCGGTAAGTTCCTTCAGTTCTCCGACCATCCGCTGTTCGATTCGTTTAAGGAAGAGCTGGAGAAGAAGCTGGAGCCGGTGCTGTTGCTGGAACTGGAGAAAGCCTTTATCGCGGAGCAATATCAAACAACAATTGCCTTTGCCGAGGCCGTAACGAATATAGATCCGCTGAACGATGTGGCGTTAACCTATCAGATCAAAGCGATGCAACGCCTAAAGATGAACGACGAGGCCCGGTTTCGTTACCAGGCGTTTGTTTTAGAATATAAGAAGGCGATGGGGACTGATTATCCCCATCCCTTCAAGAGTTTGAGCTAACGCTTATTTCTTTTCAAGCATCTTAATGTAGTAGCCGCCAACCACAGAGCGTGCCTGGAAGCCGACTTGTCTGGCGTCCGGCGTTTCGTACCAGTCGCTCATGGGCACACGGTCAGGCGTTTCCGTAACGAAGCCGTATACCGGGTCTATAAACTTCTGGAATGTCTCCGTATTGTCGGCCAGTGTGGCCGTCCAGATAATCCAGTCAGACTTGGTATAGGTTCTCCGGTTATCCAGCGGCAGACCATACTTATTCTGCTTGGTGAGGTAGTAGGCTATTTCTTTCTGCAGCACCTCTTTGGGGAATATACCGAGGTTGAGCAGTTTATCCCATACCAAATTATACTTCTGGCTCCAGGTACCGGCCTGATCGAACGTGAGACGGAAATGATCACCATCGTCCGCCATTTTAACCCACTGCTCAGCCATTTTCTTCGCTTCCGAGGTATACTTCTCGGCTACATCTTTCTTGCCGAGCATTTCGGCCAGCTTGCCGTAACCGGCAATGCCCATAATGGCTTTCGCCGAGAGGTTCACGTTATGCGCAAAGTGTCCGGCAAAGTCGTCCGTGCAAAGCTGATTTTCGGGATCGAGTCCTTTTTCAAGGAGGTAGTTTGCCCAGGTGGTCAGGGCGTCCCAATGCTTCTCGGCATAGTCTGCCTTGCCTTCTACTGTGGCAATAGCCGTTGTCAGGATCAGCATGTTACCTGATTCCTCGACCGGCATATCACCGCCATAGGTTTGCCCATTCGCCTGTGGATACGTACCAACGTCATGCGCAGCGAACGGCTTGGTCCATTTTCCACTTTCGGTATAATAGAAGATGGGGTTCAACATCCCCTTGAGCAGCTCCGGATTGTATTTCAGGAAAAGCGGAGCGGACGGATAGGTCACATCTACTGTTCCGATGGAGCCGTTGCTGAAGTTCTCTTTCGACAGGAAGAGGGTATTGCCTTGGGTGTCTTTTACCAGCTTGTGCGCAGCAATGGCCTGGCGGTATGCCAGAACACAAAGGCGGGCGTAGTTTTCGCCACCAGCCTGTAATGCTTCCTGGTATATTTTATTATCCAGGTCGTTGCAGCGGCTTACGATGCTGGCGTAGTCGGTCGATGCATCGGTCAGGGCTTTATCGAAGCTTACCTTGCCGCCTTGTGTCCACCAGGCTTTGAGGTTGGTTTCAAAATACTGAATCGACTCGATATCGTCGTAGGCCAGCATCACGAAGCCGGTAGCGGGTGTAGACGACACTTTGCCGAGGTTGTCAACGCAGGTAAGTACCGGCATGGTGTTCGACAGCACGGCGGTGATCTTATCGCCGCCCGATGTTACCTTACCGCTTTCGGTAAAGGCTTTTTTGGCAGCAGCGAAATCGCCGATAGCCATGGCCTTTGTGTCCGATGCTTTAGAGGCGAGGTAGAAGTAACCCCAGTCTATACGCACGTTATCGCCCTTCTTCTGCAGCACCGGCTGCTGGGTGGTTCCGGTCTTTGCGAAGCTGATGTCTCCGGTTTTGCCGGTCGTTACTTCGACTTCCTGGTTGGTTTCGTTAACAGCCCATTCGGGAGTGGCTTCGAAATATACTTCTACAGCATGTTCCTTGCCGTCGTTCGATACCACTTCGTAGGTAACATAGTTTACCGGGCGCGACAAAAGATCCAGGTCGTCCATCAGCAACGGCGAAACGAATTTCACGTGCAGGTCTATCGGGCCGCAGGCAAACTGATATTTGGTTTGCGTGGCGGTGATCTTTACGCTCTTCTGTTTGGCGGTTTGCTCAAACACGGGCTTGTCATCGCTTTCCTTATAGATGCCGAAGTCAACGTAGGCCAACCCGCCACGGTCAAGGCAATGAGCGGCAATAACATTCTTGCCGTCGGCCTTCAACAGGCTCTTGTCGAGTTTGAGGGTTACGTTGGTCTTCGCGCGATTGCCGGTGTTTACGATCTCGGTACCGTTGAGGTAGAGTTCGAAGTCGTCGTCGTGTGAGTAGATGAGGAACAGGTCGCTGTCGTTGTTTATTGCCGGCAGCGTAAACTCACGGCGTACCCATATCTCTTTGGATTGCCACGCAGTTTTGGTCTCGAAGGTATTCGGTGTACCGAATCCCGCTTTACCGCTCTGCCAGGCGGCGTCTTTAAAGTCCGGCTGCTCCCAGCCTTTGGCCGGAGCCTTGGTTACATACTTTCCCTGCCAGGCTTCAAGCTTGGCATCGGGCAATACGGGCTGCAACGGAATCTCTTCTTTGCCGAGGAAACGGTAGGTCTGTCCGTCAACACGAACGGCGCCGATCAGTGAGTGATTCTGTCCGGTCCAGTGTTTTACCGGGCTGTCGAACAACTGGTCTGTGGTTGACCATGCGCTGGTGTACGGGTCAATGGTAACCAGCGGATAGGCCGGGGCACGAAACTCCAGCCCTACTTCGGCCTGCGCTTCTTTCGGCGCTTCTTTCCGGGCACATGCCCCGAGAACGACTCCTGCAACGAGAATTGCCAGTATGCGTTTTGAAAATGGTTTTAACATAAGTTGGTTTATATAATCGATTCGGTTAACAATGCGATTTATAATTTTACGACTTCGTTATTTCTCGTTCGAGAAAGAATACGGGAAGTCGCTCTTATCTATACCCCGGCTCTTGTTGGGGATTGAACTCATCTTGAAGTTAATCTTTGCACCCTTCATCAGCTCGTCGTGTGTCAGGTAATTTTTAGTATACTTTTTACCGTTCAGCGTCATGTCGGTGATGTAGCGGTTGTCCTTTCCGTTGTTATCGGCGGTGATCGCTATTTCCTTACCGTTATCCAGCTTGATCTTCACAGACCTGAACAGCGGCGATCCAAGCGTGTACTCGTTGCTGCCGGGGCACAACGGATAGAAGCCTAACGCTGAGAATACATACCAGGCAGAGGTCTGCCCGTTGTCTTCATCACCACAGTAGCCATCGGGTGTGGGTGCGTACAGTTTGTCCATAATCTCACGCGCCCAGTATTGTGCTTTCCAGGGTTCGCCCCCGAAGTCATACATGTATACCATGTGTTGAATGGGCTGGTTGCCGTGGGCATACTGGCCCATATCCATTACCTGCATCTCACGCATTTCGTGGATCATGGAACGGCTTTCCATGCCTTTTGCTCCGGGAATAATAAACACCGAGTCGAGCATGTTTATATATTCTTTCTGCCCCCCCATCAGGTCGATCAATCCCTGAGGATCGTGGAATACCGACCAGGAATAGTGCCAGCTGTTGCCTTCCGTAAAGTCACGTCCCCAGTCTGTCGGGTTAAATGCGTCAGGGAATATTCCCTTCTCGGTGCGGCCGGCCATTAGCTTACGCTTGGGGTTATACAATTTCCTGTAGTTCAGGGCACGCTGCTTGTAGATCTCAATCTCTTTCGCCGGTTTGTTCAATGCCTTACCCAGGCGGTAGATCGTCCAGTCATCGTAAGCGTACTCCAGTGAGCGGGCCACGTTCTGATCCACATCTACATCATTCGGAATATAGCCGTATTTATTATAATACTCATAACCTTTTCTACCGGTGGCCGATACTTTTGGATGTACGTTGTTGGCATCGTGCTTCACGGCTTCCCACAGCGCTTCAACATCGTAGCCACGGAGGCCCTTCAGGTATGCATCGGCAACTACAGAGGCGGAGTTGTTACCCACCATAATGTCGCGATGGCCGGGGCTGGCCCACTCAGGCAGGAACCCACTTTCTTTATAGGCGTTCGCCAGGCCTTCCTGCATCTTCACGTTTTCGGCCGGGAATAAGAAGTTGAGGAACGGGAACAAACTGCGGAAGGTGTCCCAGAAGCCTGTATCGGTAAACATATAGCCCGGCAGTACTTTGCCGTTGTAGGGGCTGTAGTGTACAATTTTGCCGGCAGCATCTACTTCGCTGAAGTTCCGGGGGAACAATACGGAACGGTAGAACGATGAATAGAATGTGCGGAGGTTATCGAGGTTATCGTCTTCCACTTTGATTTTGCCCAACACGTCGTTCCAGCGTTGTTTGCCTTTGGCGGCAATCTTATCGAAGTCGTCGTTACCGAGTTCTTTCAGGTTGATGAGTGCCTGCTCTTCGCTGATGAACGACGAGGCTACACGTGCGTGTACCTTCTCGTGGTCTTTGGTGGCGAAGCCTATGATTGCTCCGGCATGGTTACCGGTAAACTCTTTGTCGCCTTGCGCGATCTTACCGTCTTTCACGGCAGCTACGTAAGTGAACGGCTTATCGAATACAATCACGAAGTAGCTTTTGAAGTTCTCGGGCACTCCCCCACTGTTTCGGGTAGTATAGCCAACGATCTTCTTTTCTTCGGGAATGATCCTGATAAACGATCCACGGTCGAACGCGTCGGTTACCACAAAGGCGTTCTTCGTATCGGGGAAGGTGAAACGGAAGATCGCGGCACGTTCTGTCGGCGCTATTTCTGTCGTTACGTCAAAGTCTGCCAGGTGCACACGGTAATAGTATGGCTTGGCTACTTCGGCCTTGTGCGAGAACCAGCTGGCGCGTTCGTTCTCATCGAACACGGCCTTGCCGGTGGTGGGCATGATGGAGAATTGTCCATAGTCATTCATCCACGGGCTGGGCTGGTGGGTTTGTTTAAAACCTCTGATCTTGTCGGCAGTGTACGTATACATCCAGCCATCGCCCATTTTGCCGGTTTGGGGAGACCAAAAGTTCATGGCCCAGGGCAGCGCTATTGCCGGGTATGTATTGCCGGTAGAGAGCTCGTACTTGGAGTTTGTTCCTACCAGTGTGTTTACGTAGCTCACCGGGTCGGAAACCTGTGCTTTTACGTTTGGTATAATACATCCCAATAAAAGTGTCAGCCCTAATAATCCAATTTTCCTCGTCATTCTACTGTGTTAAGGTTGGTTCTACATCAAATTCAATTCTATATTTTTAGTGTGGTGTTACCAGCGCAATTGCACCTGAACACCTTCGGGGTTGTTCTCGAAGCTTAGGAAAACGGTTTTGCTCAACGCGTCCCAAGAGGTATTTGCCTGTAACACGTTTCCGGCAGCGTTGGTCACCTTTATTTCTTTTACTTTCGCGGGCAGCAGTACGCGCATTACGTTGGTGGTGTTCAGCGGGCTTTTGGCTACAAACGTGTAGCTGTTTTTTGTATGTGTCTCGTCGTATACGCGGGCAGCCGTTGCCAATACCTGGGGCGTACCGGAATTCTTTACGCTGCCGATGTTATATAAGAATGCCTGCTCGCCGGGCTTAACCTGCTTCTGCTCCAGCACGGGGATTTCCGGATCGAACAGGTCGATGAATTTACCGTTGATTGTATACGGCGATTGATCGGCGTTCTCGTCTACCACCGAAATGATTTCGTATGGTCCGCGGGTTAGCGCAAAGTGGTTTTTAAATACAAGCTTGCCCGGGCCTGCTTCGGCTTCGTATAATTTCTGAATGGTCTTCACGAACCCGAGGTCGCTGTTCTCTTTCAGTACAAACTCTTTGGGATCGTTCCGAAGTATGCATACTTTGCCTTTGCCATACGGATACTCACCGGCGTTAAAGGGCGCTTTCAGGCCCAGCGCCGTAAACAGGTGCTCTGAGGGCGCATTATAGGCATTGCCGCCCGTATTCCACCAATCCTGTACATGCTGAAAGGCATCGTCGTCCTTGCCACAGTATACCAGCACGCCGCCATTCTTTACCCATTCGGCAATATGACCGTGCGAGGCTTTATCGGCCGGTTTCATATTCGCGTACGACATCACCAGGATCTTTATATCCTTCCAGGTATTGGCAAAGCCCGCGTTTTCGATATGAACCGTCTTTACGGGTACACCGCGCTTTAGCAGCGGTAGTGCCTGTCCGTAGAAGTTAGACAACTGCGGGTCGTCGTAGCCCTGGTGAACAGGGAAGCGCTGAAACATGAGCGAGTTGGCCATAAGCACACCAATGCCTTGCGCGCCGGTTACTTTGGTATCAGACAGCGGCATGGTGTTGAGGGTGTTTATCATCACCTGCATCTGGGTTGAATAGAACCGGGGTATACGTTCTTTCTTATCACTGTTGGCGCTTGTGCGATACAGACCTTCATAAATACGATCTGGCCAGGGCATCACCTCATAGTCGGCAATCATCGGGTAAAGAAGCTGCGCGGTGAAGGTAGCCTGGTAATTCTTCTTGTAGTCGGCCCAGTCGCGTGGCCAGTCTTCAATGGGATCGGTCAGGAAGAACATCTTTCGTCCGGTGGGGGCCGTCATCGACTCCATCGAGCCGTATTCCAGGAACGCGGTTTCGAAAACACGTTCTTTTTGCTGACCGTTAAAGTAGTTGGGCTCGCGCGAGGTGCCGGTCCATACCTGGGCAATGTAACCGTCTACACACGGCAACGATGCCAGGCTGGCTTCAGGGCTTACGATCATCCACTGCGAATAGTTCACCAGTGAGTGTGTCGGTACGTAGCAGCGTACGTTCATACCTTTGGTTTTGCCGTACGCCTTAGCATAGGTAAAACATTCGTTAAGCGCCCGGTAGTATAGATGATATTTCAGCTTGTTGGCCAGGTATGTATTTTCAGGCGATTCGTGCTGGGGCCTCCAGTCGAAGCCATAATAGTCTTTCCATTCTTTTTTGAACGCACTGCTGTAGCCCGCCCGTGCCCAGAACTCGGGCTCTTCGAGGTAAATGGCGTCGATACCTGAGTCGATTACCCGTTTAATAACGGTTTCCTTCATGTATTTAATGAAGTTCATCGAGGGTACGATGTACGGCACCATGTGTCCGTGCCATAGGGTATCGCCCTTCTGGGTTACCTGTCCTTCGTCCAGGTGTTTCGTACCATCCCATGCGCCGGTAAAATAATCCTGGTATTCGCCCCAGGCAATGCCGCTCATGAAGTGTGTGGTATAGCCCTTGTCGCGCCATGACTGCACACGTTGCTCGAACGTCATGTTCGCCCTGGCGTGGTGATCTTTTACGCTGTACACAATGGCCACATCGGCCCGTGTATCGGTTACGGGCTTCCAGGGGTTGGAGGTTTGAAAGGTTGTCTTTTCGCCTGACGCCACAAGCTGTTCGTTCTCTTTTTGCGGCGGACGTGAGCACGCCTGAGAGAGCAGCGCCAGTGAAAGATAAAATGCTATCGGTTTTTGCATGAATGGAGATGCGCTTGGTAAAGGATATAACTAACGCGTTGCAGGCAGCAGAAAACCCCGGAGGCGGTCCTAATGCATGCCGGAGTTGTTCTGTGCTGCCACAACGCGATAAAAGGTTTAAAGCCACCTCCCGAAGGAGGCGACTTTAGTCCAACTATAACAGATCTTAGGGCATCATGATTTGTTTAGCCTCGTTGTAATTCCAGCGGCGTACGCCGGTTCCGCGTGGCGTATCGTAGTTGATGCGTGCGGCAGCGCGAACAAAGATCACGCGGCCGGACGGGATCGGCGTGCCGTCTTTCGATTCAATCGTAATGGTTTCACCGAGCAGCGGATTGAAGTCTGCGTTGGAATATACGATCTCGTTAGACCAGCGGGTATCGCGGGCGCGGTAGCCTACGGTAGCTGAGTAACTTACAAACAACTGAATGTCGGTTACGTTCAGGAAGCCACTGCTGTAGCTTCCCATCGGTTCGATCTTGGTCTGGAATTCCTGTGGCGATACGCCGCGGGTTACACGCACCTGCGCTCTAACCTTGCCGTTTACCACGGTGGGCTCGCCTACCCATTCCACGCGCAGGAAGGGCTGCACATCGAATTTAACTTTTGTTAGCCCCTTGATCTCCACGGTCTGACTTTCATCGGCCAACGGCACACCGCGTTCGTCTTCGCGAAGCAGTGGTATAAACGGACCGTCAACGTCAACGGTGTAGGTTCCTTTAAACACCTTGGTGTTTTGGAAGGTACCGTCGGGCATACAATAGAAGTCGGGGTTGGGCGTTACGTTGTCACCAAAACTTATTTCGGTAAGGCGCACGCGAATGCCTTCGCTGCCCTGGTCGGTCAATATGGGTTCGCCGGATTCGGCGTCCACTACTTCACCTTGCAGCGTTTCACCCGGTTCTTCGTAATTATCAATCTCAAACAAGCCACACGATGTAAGCGAGGCCAGTGTAAGAGCTACGATATATGCTGATAGTTTTTTCATTTCTGTAAGTCTTAAGAGGTAATAACCTTGGTCCTGTTTACCGGTTGGGCTGCTGATCGATTACATCGCTCTTCGCCACTTCGCCGGTCGGAACCTGGAAGTAGTAGTCAATGATGTTGTACTCGAACGTTTTTAAACCAACCCACTGGAAGCGGGCATCGAAGAAATACTTTCCAGATTGTGTGGAAAGGAACGGATAGAGACCACGGAAGCGGTAGCGGGCGTTGTCGCTGTTGCGGCTCTTATCGCGATACTCGCCCCAGAAGCCGTCGCGTCCTTCAAAGTGCTGTACTCTCCAGCGGCGGATGTCCCACTTCGACTTGTGCTCCAGTGCAAGCTCTTTGCGGCGCTCTCTGCGAACAATATCGCGACCGTTGTTATCCGGCGTGATGTTGCCGGTAAGCATGGTTGCACCGGCGCGTTCGCGGATGCTGTTTACTGCCTGGGTTGCCACGGCCATCATATCCGAGCCATCGGGCGAACCTTCTCCGGCAAGTGAAAGCTCTACGGCAGCCTCTGCCGCGTTCAGCAATACTTCGGCATAACGCATCAGGATGAAAGGTTGCTGTGAGTTTCCTTCTACCGCTACAAACGCGGGATTGGGATTAAGCCATTTACGACCGTACAGGCCGGTAATAGCACTTTCGGGATTGTCAAAGAATGGGCCATTGGCTCCGGCAGCCGTTATGGTGCCACCGTTGTACTGTACCGACTCATGGCTGTTACCTTCGCGCGGGCTCAGGTAAAGCATCTTGGAACTGCTCTTGTAAGCATCCAGGTTCTGGTAACGGGTCTCGGCAGAGCCAAAGGTATAATCTCTGAACAGCGGGCTGATCGGCGTAGGACCGGTATATACGCCTGCGCGGATTTCGATTTGTTTGCCTTTGAATACATCACCGGGGAAAATTACATACGCGCGCAGACGGGGCTCCGCATTTTTGAAGAAGTCCATCGGTGTATCGAACAGCAGGTAATCACCGTCTGTGTTTGAAGCGCCTGTGGTAACCTTTATGGTACCGTCGGGGTAGCGGGCAAAACCGTCGAACAATTCTACGAAGTCCAGCGTAGGGCATGAGCCTGACGACAGCGGTGCTTTAAATATAAACGGAGCGCTATAGGCGTCGTAGCCGTGTGTGGATGTAGGGTATACATACTCCTTCACATAGATATTTTCGGGGCTGGACAGGTCGCTGAACATGTCTACCATGTTCTGATACTGTGCGTCGCGGTCGGTTGCCGACCACTTCTTCTTATACAGGGAGTATTTTCCGCTCTTGATAATCTCGTTCGCGGCGGCATACGCTTCTTTGAAATACTTCCGTGAAGCGGTCTGCCAGGTGTTGTCGGCAAAGCCTATAACCCGTACACCGGTTTTCCGTCCAAGGCCGGTTAGGCGGCCTGTTACGGTTTCGTTGTATTTGGCTACGCTGCCGGCATACAACATGGCTTCTGACTTGAACGCCAGTGCCACATACTTGTTAGCATACCCTACTTTCGGGCTGGTTTGTTGCAACAACGCGATAGCCTGGTCAAAGTCTGCGAGGATCTGATTCCAGGTTTCTTCTTCCGACGCACGAGGCACCTCCAGTTCATCCTGCGAGGCGGGATAGTTCAGTACTTTGGTTACCAGCGGCACACCGCCAAAACGACGGGCCATGGCATAGAATACGGTAGCCCGTACAAAATAAGCTTCACCAAGGAAGTGATTGTATGTTACGTCAGCAAAAGTACCCTGGTAGTTCGGCAAGGTTGCCAGCAGGTGGTTTGCATCGCGCAACAGAATGAAGGCATCTTTCCAATATGCTGTGCGTTCGCTGGTAAACGCGCGGGTTATTCCATCGCGGTTTACAGCCTCGCCTGTGCCGTCGATACCCATAGCGTTGAGGAAGCCGTTAAACTCCAGGCCCCACTCGCCCATGTATTTAAAATCCTCAAACGGCATCCGGCTGTACATCCGGGCCATGTATACTTCCATACCTGACTCGCTGTTCATCAACGCATCATCGCCGATGATGTCCTTGGGCGGAATATCGAGATCCGCACAGGCAGAGACGAGAAACAAGCCGATCAGGAATATTATATAGTTCCGTTTCATATTCTGGTCTGATTTATAATTCTCAAGTTCTTATAACACGTTAGAAAGTAGCCGATACACCTACGGTGTATGTTTTGTTGAGCGGATACAGGCGCCCCTGTTCTTCATCAGAGTGTTCCGGATCAACAAACTTCACACCGGTCAGCGTGAACACGTTGTACGCATTGGCAAACACGCGTACACGGGTAGCCGAAAGTGCTCTCGGTTTAATAGTATATCCGAACTCGATGCTCTTGAGACGCAGATACGTTGTGCTCACGCGGTTAAAGGTTGAATTATCGCGTGGGTAGTGGCCGGTGAAACCGTAATAGCCGCTTACCCATTCCGTTTCCGGATTGTATGGATCGGCCGTAGGGTCTACCGGGTGCCAGCGGTCGCGATATTGTTCGAGTGTACCGCCACCGTTGCTTCCCCAGATGGAGTAGAGTGGCTCTTCATATTTCATCGAGCCGAGCGCGGTGCCCTGGAAGAGCAGATTCATGTCGAAGTTCTTATAGGTGGCGTCGAAGCCAAGGCTGAAGTTCATCCATGGTGTCTGGTCGTAGGCATAGGGCTGTTCGTCCTGTGCGTTGATCTCGCCGTCGCCGTTCCAGTCCTGGTACTTGTAATCGCCCGGCAAAATGTCGCGCTCTTTGTAGATGGGGTACGACCAGATGTCTTCCCAACTGGTGTAGCGGCCGGCGCCCTTATAACCGAACTGCACCCCCTGGTAGCGATTGGTGAGGTTGTCGTTACGCCAGCGGTCGTACGAGTTGCCCCAGGGGCCTTTTTCCGAAGCGATCATGTGCTTCTGGCGTGTAATGGTACCGATAGCTTTTACTTTGTATGCGAAGTCGCCTAAGCGCTGACGGTGCGAAAGCTCAAGGTCTATACCGAAGTGTCTGTCGCTGTCTACGTTCTCACGCGGCGCCTGTGCCCCTACTACGGTAGGAAGATCGCCCAGACGGCGGGCGAAACGGCCTTCGCGGCGACGGTCGAAATAATCGAAAGAGAACCCGAACAGGCCGTTCCATCCTTCGAAGTCGATACCGAAGTCGAAGGTCTTCGCGGTAAACCAGGTGATGGCCTGGTTCGGCAATGCGAGCGGATCTACACCGTAGATGAACTTGCCGCCGAACATGTAGCCAGGCGCATACTTGTTATAGTAGCCTGCGGCGGCGTTCTCGCCTACTGCCGGATACAGGTAGCCAGTAGCCCAGTCGTAGCGAAGGTCACCGTCGTCACCCAACACACCGTAGCTGGCGCGGAATTTCAACTGATCGACGAATGCTGTACCGGGAAGATTTTTGAAGAATGATTCTTCAGAAACCCGCCAACCCAACGATGCCGAGGGGAAGAAGCCCCACTGGTGGCCTTTGGCGAACTTCGACGAACCGTCGTAGCGGAACTGGAATTCGGCAATGTATCGATCGGCATAGGTGTAGTTCAATCTTCCGATCATCGCTGAGTTAGCCAGCTGATAAATGTCGTCTGTGTTATCGAGGGTACTTTCCATACCGCCCAACTGGCCTTCGGCTACACCGCCAAACAGGTATTCCATTCCGAATACAAGGTCGCGTTGTGCATAGAAGTTATCACCGGTGCGCTTCTGGCTTTCAAGACCCCAGAGTGCGCTGAGCTTATGATTACCGAACTCGCGGTTGTAATTCAGCAGGAATTGCCACAGCATTTGTTGTTTGCTGTACATTTCGCGACGCACCCGGTTAGGTGAGCTCACGTTGTATAGCTTGGGCACGTAACCCTGCACGGCAGAGTCGTAGGCATACTGATAGTATTCACGACGGTAAAAATGATTGTCGTCCTGGCGGTAATCGTAGCTGATCAGACCTTTTGCTGTAAGGCCCTGCAATGCCGGTAATACGGTGGCTACGTCGAAGTTCAGTGCAGCCGATGACTGGAAGTACTTCTGGTTATATTTCCGGAAACCCGAGATATCGGATGTCATCTTGGCTACGGTATTTTCTTCAAGATCCAGCCCGCGGTAATTCAGCATGGTGCCTTCGGGATCGGCATAGGCGGGTACCAGCGAGCCTTGTCTCCAGTAGTTACGGATAATGTCTACTGCGCTTGAGTAAGGGGTATTGCGCTGATCGGCGATACCGCTCAGGTTGATGTCGAACGTAAGACCTTTTGTGATTTCGGTGGTGATGTTAGAACGTACGTTATATTTTTTGTAGTTCAGGTCGCCTGATTTGAAGAAGCCTTCCTGGAAGAGGTGGCCCAGGCCGAGGTAGTATTGGGTCTTCTCGTTACCGCCCGTTACGCTTATGTCGTGCTGCGTTTGAGGCGACACGTTAGAGAACAGCAATTTATTCCAATCGGAAGAACGGCGTGTGCCGTTGCGAAACGCTTCAAAGTCGGCTGGCTGATAGATGATGCTTCCACCTTCAACACGGTTCATGGCCTGTTCGTTATAGATGGTCATGGTCTCGTACGGATCGGCCAGCTTCGGCATACTCGCCGGTCTTTGCATGGTGTACGAGCCGTTGTATTGTACGGTGGTCTTCCCTCCTTTTGATCCTTTCTTGGTGGTAACGAGTACCACTCCATTGGCGGCGCGTACGCCGTAGATGGCTGCCGAGGCGTCTTTCAATACGGAGATATCTTCAATATCGTTGGGGTTAAGCCGTTGGAAATCGGAGGTAGTACGGGGCACGCCGTCGATAACGACAAGCGGCGATCCCAGACCGCGAATGTCGAAGTTGTTGTTGAACGTACCCGGCTCAGCGCTCTTCTGCCATACACGCACACCGGCTATACGACCGGTAAGCATGTTCTGTGGGTTTTCGTTTTTAGTCTGAAGCATCTCAGATCCTTTCACATTGGATACGGCGCCGGTCAGCGTTACCTTCTGCTGAGTACCATAGCCAACTACAACCACTTCGCCAAGCTGTTTGATATCCGGATCGAGTGTTACTTCCAACACGGTCTGCGCCGCTACCGGAACTTCCTTTGTAGCATACCCGATAAACGATACCACAAGCACGGTGTTTCCGTCGGGCACAGTGATCACAAATTTTCCATCAGCGTCGGTTGTGGCGCCGCGGGTTGTACCTTTGATCACCACGTTTACACCCGGCAGGCCGGAGCCATCTTCCGATGTCGATACCTTACCGGTTATCGTTATATCCTGCTGTTGCATTACTCCCGCAGCGAATACAGAAGCAAAAACAACGCACTGAACAAGCACACCGACAACGGTGTACCGGAACAGGTTCTTTACAAAGTCCTTGTATTTATTTTCCATATGCTACGATCATTTTCCAAGTTCATAACGCGCCAATACGGCATACTCAGCGGCATACGCAAAGCTGAACATCGCCTCGGTGTTGTTCTTTCCTTTATCGCGGTTCCAGCCCACCAGCAGGCTTGAGGGAAGCACGCCGTTGTGAAGAAAGTTACGATAGCCGAAATCCAGGTTTTTCTGGAAGGTCTCGATATACTTGCCGTTTGTATTATACTGTGGGTACACTTCTACATAACCTCGCATCATTACACCGTTAAACCAGTTCCGGAAGCCGGTGATATCGTAGGTGTAGTAGTCGGGTTCGTTCACGCCTAGACGGGCAAAGTATTTGAATGTATCGTCCGAGAGTTTTTTAACATCTTCAAGGTATGCGGCATCGCCGGTTGCGCGGTACAGGTCGGCACCGCCCGAGAGCATTGAGCCGCTGTTGTAGGTAATGGCTGGGCCAACGCGATCTTTGCATGTAATGCCTTTGCGATACGTCACGCCGTTTATGGTTTCTGTCTCCGGTCCCTTGGGTGTGCAGCCACCCATCATATCGTCATACACGCCATCGTTGCGTAACAGGTTGGCCTTTTGCCAGGCATAGATTTTCTTTGCGAAGTCCAGGTAGTAATCGCTTTTCCTTACCTGTTCGGTTAAACGTGTTTGCTTATCGGTAGCGTCGATGTAGCGATGTGTTATTTCGTCGGCCTTGCCTTTATACAGCTCGTGGAGCCATACCAGCGGGCTTACGATCGGGCCGTTGCTGCATGAATGTTTCGTTACATAGCCGGGGCCCCAGGTAATACCGCCGACTTCGTTGCCGTTGGCATCACGGGTGCAGTCCCATCCGTCAAGTACATACTCGGTGAGGTATTCGGCCTTCTTGAGGTAGGTATCGTTTTTGGTAAGCTTGTAGGCTTCGAGTAGTTCGCGTACGAGCCACATCTGGTCGTCGTATACGTTCTCAATGCCTGCTACTTTAGCCGAGCCTTTTGCGCCGCCACGGTTTACGCCGTATACAGACCATTCGCGGGTTTGTGTGTACGATGTGAGCGTGAAGGTACCCAGGTAGTAGTCTGCGTTATCGTATAACTTCTGCAGCAGCTCTACATAGCGTGTATAATGTTCGTTGTAGAGGGTTGTGTTGCCATGCGCTTTCTGGCTTTCGAGGCCGTGCAGAACGGCGTTGACCGCTTCGATGGCGCTGGTATACATCCATACGCTGCCTTTTTCTTCCGAGCGGCTGTCACTGTAGGGGTTGTAGTAGCGGGCCATCGCCATACCGTCGCCGGTAAAGTGTACGGCTACCGTTTTATCGGTAAGCTCAATGGCGCGGCGCAGGTTCCGCTCAGGCGCTGGTAAGGATTCGTCTGGCGGATTTGTATTCGTATCTTCGGATACGGCATCGTCGTCGCTGCACGCCGTAGCCATCGTAAACAGAAACAGCAGGCAGGCCGTGATCTTAAATGTAATCGTGCGAAAGGTTGTCATAGTATAATTCATCACGTTTAGTTCAAAATAATCTGATAGAAGCCCAATCTGTTCTCGCCGGTGTTCGCCACGCCGTTGTACACGCCAAACACAAGCGTTACATCTTTGCCGTCGAAGGCTGAGAGGTCGTAAGCAAACGAGGCAAACGAACCCGGATTTGTAATATCTCCCTGGTTATGTTTAAACCTCCAGCAGCCATCGGCGGCCGGTTGCGCATCGAGCGCGGTGTTCGATACAGGTTGTACATCCGTAACCGTTCCGTCGTTTTCAATGGCGGTTAATTTAAAGAAGGTGTAGTTTGTGCCGTCCAGCGTGCGGGCTCTCAGGGTAAGCTGGTTGCTGCCGGGCGCTATGGCAAATTTCGCGTAGAGGTAAGACTCGGGAACTTTAGTGTCCACGTCTGGGGTACCCCTCGTTTTGATCATATACATGTTGCCTTCCCCCCTGCGGAATACGTCGGGATCTTTCCTCAGCGGCACGAACGACCACTCTGCCGCCACGTGGTTGACACTACGCCATTTAACATAGGCTTCGCCATAGTTATCACGTTTGTATTCCTTATCGTTATCACTAAGTCCGGTAAAGGTCTTTTTAGTGTGCGGCATGGTTGAACGTACCATTTCCTGCGTAAGCTTCCAGCCCGGCACAGCCTCTGTACCCGGCAGCCAGCCCCAGTTGCTAACCTTTACGTTCGCGAAGCGGATGGCACGTAGCACGAGCTGCTTCCAGTAATCGCCGGTAGCCTGACGGTAAATGCCGACGGCAATCACCACTTCTTTGCCAACGTACGGGCTGAGGTCGAAATCAAAGTCGGCATAGTCGCCGGAGCCATAGGTTCTGTTGCCGCCAATCTTAACGGCTGTGGCTTCTGCCGCCGCGAGATCGACTACCTGAACGCCAAAGTGGGCGGGAGCATCAGACGTAGCGTTGTGCGTTCGGACACGAAGCGACATGATCTTATTGTCTTCAGTAATCAGCTTGCTGCCGAATACGAATGAATCGAATACGTCAAGATCGGCCGGGTTCTTCCGGTCATCACCACTGTTGCGGATCTGCAGGGTGGTGCCTTCGTTCTGCTCCTGCCATGCGCCGCGGAAATCAAGGGCTGCCATGTAATCGCAAGCCCAGTCCCAGTGCGGGTAGTCATCGGCGTTACCACCACCGCGGTACTCGTTATAATACCACTTGTCGGCCGAGGCCAGGTCCTGGGCGGTCAGGTTGCGCAGCACTTCGCGGCTGCCCATGGTAATGTTGAACGTCGACAGGTCGTTTACAAAATCGGCTTTGGTTACCCGGCGGGTAATCGTTACGTAATTGGACTTGGTAAACGTCAGGGTGTAATTGTCGGCCACCAGGTTGGGGAGGGTGTAGGTGCCATCGGCTGCGCTCTGCACGGTTCCGGCTACGCCTACACTAACCGTTACACCGGCCAGGGGAGCATTGTTATTTTTGGCATCGGTAATCACACCGGTGATTTTCGCGATCGCGCTCACCATGGACATGTCTACGGTGGCTACTTTTTCGTCGTTAAAGTTGGCAGCAGTGATACTTCTGGCCACCGTGAGCCATTCGTTCTTCGCGAATTTCACGGCATGGAGCTTTACTGACACATTTGGGATACTATACCGGCCATCGCCACCGGTTGTTGCCACCAGATCTTCTTCACTAACTCCCGAAACAGTGACCGTTACGTCGGTCAGGGGCTGGCCGGCTTCATCCGTAACGATGCCGGTGGTGGTTCCAAAACCGCCGCTCTCGGGGTTATCGTCAGTAGCACAGGAATTCACAGCTAACGTGCACGCCGCCACCAGGACGACATACGAAAAGACTCGTAGAATTCTGATCATTGGGTTAAGGTTTATTGGTTACGTATGGCATTTTCGTTTTTCGAGCCGACTTTTATTAAATGAAGTCAGCTATCGATTGCAATTCTACTGCAAACGTTAACGAGGATTGGTTAACTACAGGGTTAAAACAGGGTTAATGGCGCGAAAAAAACATTAATCTTACAGGATTGGTACAGGATGAGGGGCAAGATGTCTATGATGGACAGGATGGACGAGCAGTGCCCGGGCAATAGTGCGCGTTTTTTAACGGGTTGGAGAAGTGGAATGCGATCTGGAATGGGGCGGGATGTTAAGACGGGGCTGCACAAGTTTGGGGGCGGGACGTTCCGTTGCCGGTCCGGTTTTATCATGTTGTTTTCGCGGAGGGTGAGGGTAAGTTGACTGGACGGTCCGTGGAGGAACACTGTGGGGCTGACGTGTTTGGGAGTTTGTTGCGGGACTCAAGACTTGCGACAAGGTGGGTTGAGCCGGTTTACCGTTTGTGGAAGGTTTAGAGTATGGCCGTCACGGGGGAGTGTATGGGCCGTGTAAGAGTTTTAGAGGTCAGGGTGGCGGTGGGGTAACTTGGGGTCACTATCGGGATTAAAACGCGGGTTATCGTATGGCTATTCTTTCAAACACTTCTCCTTTGTATGGCGCGACGGGCGTTGTAGGAGGGCTTTTGCTACGGAACATCAATGGGAAGACGGTTGTGTCGGCGTATGTACCGCCGAAGAAGCGGCGGAAGAGCAGTGCGCTGCAGCAACTTACGCGGAGCAGGTTTGCAGAGGCATCGCGGATGGCAAAGGAACTCTTGCGGAATATCGAAAGGTATGCGTACTATAAACGCAAGGCCCAAAAGCTGGGCGTAGGCAATGCTTACACTGCGGCGGTGACGGATATTATGCGCAACGGAAAGCTCGATGAGGCAAATTCGGTAGCAAAACCGGTTAAAGCGTCTCCGAATTCCGGTTCAGCAGATCGGCATCCAGGACGTCAGAAGAGCCCGCTTGGGCCTGAGGCTTATCTTCATAATCCCAACGGTTCAGGAGGTAGTTATAGAATCCCCAGCAGACCAGAATGCCTATGGGAACAGCCAGAAGGGATAAAAGAAACTCATTTACGCTATCGATCGATTTTTCGAGAACAAGCTCGTAAAAAAGCGCAATCAGGATTCCGCCGAGAAACAGTCCGGCGTGGTACAACACAACGCCCAGAATACCAAACAGCCATTGGTTTTTACCGTAACGGCCCGCCAGGTCATAGAACGCCTTACCGGCGAAATAGATTAAGATTAATCCAAGCATAGTGATTCTCAGTACTTTTTAAAGGTACAGTAAAGAAAGGCAACGGATGGCGGGGCGTAAGAATATCAACCAAAACGAAAATTACCCTCCGTACTTTGAATTACAAAGTACTTTTGATACCTTCGACTCGGGTTAGTTAATCCGTTTGGTTCACAACGGTAAAAGCCTTAACTATCAGACAATTTGCAAAACGTAAACAGAACTACTATGACAAAATCAGTATTAACGATTGACAACGGTAACAATGTATTCTTTACTGTTTCAGGCTGGTTTTTTTGCGCGCTTTTTTTCGCCATCGGCGTGATCAACACGTGCTGGGGTAACGATCCGGGGTTTGGTATCTTTATAATACTGCTATCCGCTGTTTATATCCCGCCGTTGAATTCTGTCGTTAAGCAGTATACCGGACGGACGATACCTGTGTTTGCAAAGATTGTATTGGCCATCTTCATCTTATGGGCTGCATTGGGTGTGGGCGAACTGTTTGCCAAGATTAACCTGATGACGGCCGGGTTTTGAACCGGCCTGACTGTGGACGATACGGTAGTCCAGCCTTTGAGCAGGAGGACTATCGTATCTGGAACAATCAAAACTATACTACAAGCCGTTGGACTAACCCGGGCAGTAAACACGGGCATCCTCTCTCCTACGCTATTCTAATATCCGTGAAGGATATCTTTACACCAGCGTAGCTTGTGAATTCCCCACGGTTGATGCAAAATCTTCCCCAGACTTTATACCGTACCGTGTATATATAGACTGGTATGGAAACCGGGCACGAAAATTTTATAGGGATAGAGCAGTTGCTTTAATCTTAAAATAAAATGATCAGACAGTTTAAAGACCTCTTTTCGGATATCAAGCTGATTGAGAAGTCTAAATTCCCGTTAAAAAAGAATACGTACGGATTCTTCGATGCTCACTACACACGCAACCACGAGCTGCGTTGTCCCAACTGCGGAAGTACCATGTGGTCTATTAAGAGTTACCAACACCTGGAATGTATAACGTGCTATCACAACTTCTCTAACCTGGGGGTTCTTGGTATGCAGGAGCTGCCGGCGGAGGAGTGGCAGGAGAACTAGCATCCGCCCTGATTCACGTTTACGGTAATAGATTTTGATACCTCCCGGGTACTGCTTCGGATGTACCCGGGAGTGTACAGATACCATCCCGCTGCAACATTAATCCCCTTCAAACAGCCCGCGGATATCCGCCTTTTTTTTGTAACATGGTAGTGTTATTACCCCCTCTACTATGACAGCGCTGCAAAACCTGATAGACAAGTTTGAATTTGAAGAAGACGATGATGCGCGAGCCGAAATCATAACGTCTGAGTTCGAATTTCTGCAAGATCACCGCAAGTGGGATTTTCTATTGCCCCTTATCGAAACCACGGATACGTACGACCTTATCAAGGTGGGCATCTATAAGATGATCGAGATTGCCGATTTCAGACCGGAGGACCTTCCCACCCTGAAGGACCGGATTCTAGCGGCTCTGCTGCACGAGACGGACGACGATGTGCGGAAGTATGCCTACGCCAGCCTTACCTGGGCCTTCTCGGCCTTTGACGATGTTCTGGCGCTTTGCCTGAAGACGGTGGAAAACAAACGTGAAGACATGGACGTGCGGCACTGGGCCTTCGGTGTTATCGAGAAATCGAAGAACACGGCCGTGGTCAATACGTTTCGTGAGCGGCTTCTGGCTGTTTCTGAATTTAAAACGTCGGCCGGCAGGCTCTATGCCAACCGTACGTAGCCCGGCGCGTCAATCTTTTATGTATGCGCTGGTAATCGATGCTTCCGCGTGCAGCAGGTCTTGGGGAGTTCCTTCGAATACGACACGCCCGCCTTTGTGACCGCCATCCGGGCCCATGTCGATAATCCAGTCGGCACTGCGGATAACGCTTACGTTGTGCTCGATTACGATTACGGTGTTGCCGGTATCGACCAGCCGGTTCATGATTACGAGCAGGTGGTCTATGTCGGACATGTGCAGGCCGGTGGTTGGTTCGTCGAGTACGTATATGCTGCCCTTCTTGTGTAGTTCGCTGGCCAGCTTGATACGCTGACACTCGCCGCCCGACAATGTGCTGAGGGGTTGACCAAGGGTAAGGTATTCCAGCCCTACATCACACAGGGCATTCAGTTTCTTTTGTATTTCTTTCTGCCGAAGTATGTCGCTGGCTTCTTTGATGGTAAGGTCGAGTACGTCGGCTATCGACTTGCCGTCGAGTTTGTATTGCAATACTTCTTCTTTGAAGCGCTTGCCTTCGCATACGTCGCAGGGGACTTTAACGCCGTCGAGGAATGCCAGGTCGGTATAGGTTACACCGGCGCCCTGGCAGTTCTCGCAGGCTCCTTCGGAGTTGAAGCTGAAGAGCGAGGCGTTGACTTTGTTGGCAGCGGCAAAGGCTTTACGAACGTCGTCCATTATACCGGTATAGGTGGCAGGGTTGGATCGTGTGGAGGTGCCAACGGCCGATTGGTCGATGACGATGGCGTCGGGGTGTTGTTTTAAGAATACATGATGGATCAACGAGCTTTTGCCGGAGCCGGCCACACCAGTTATTGCGGTGAGTATGCCGGTCGGGATGTTTACGCTTACGTTATGCAGGTTGTTTACGTTGGCTTTTGTGACGGGAAGCTGCCCGGTGGCTTTGCGGAAACTGCCCTTGATGGGTGTTGCCTGTTTCATGTGTCGGCCGGTAAGCGTGTCGGATTGAAGCAGGTTGGGGAATGTGCCTTCGAACATGATGGTACCACCCCGGCTACCGGCATGTGGGCCGACGTCGACGATGTGATCGGCTACTTTGATTACGTCGGGGTCGTGTTCTACAACAATGACGGTGTTGCCTTTATCGCGCAGTTTCTTGAGCAGATCATTCAGACGGTGTACGTCGCGCGGGTGAAGGCCGACGCTGGGTTCATCGAAGATGTACATGACATCGACGAGGCTACTGCTCAGGTGCTTTACCATTTTGATCCGCTGTGACTCTCCTCCCGACAGTGTGCTGGTTTCGCGGTCGAGGCTGAGGTAGTCCAGCCCTATGTCTACCAGGTGTTGGAGACGTTCTTTCAGCGTTACGAGCATTGGTCCGGCGATGGAGGATTGAATTCGCGTCAGGATATCTATTAACTCGGTTACTTCCATTGCCGATAGCTCGGCTATGTTTTTACCTTCGATCTTACACCCCAGGGCTGCCGGGCTTAGTCGTGCGCCATGGCAGAGCGGGCATGTTTGAAGACCGATGTAGGGCTCTACTTTTTTCTGGGTACGTTCGGACATGGTCTTCAGATCCCGTTTAATAAAGGCCTTCGAGAACTTTTCGATGATCCCCTGATAGGTTATGTTCATCTCTCCCCCACCGAACTGCATTTTTATTTTACGCGGTTTGCTATGCAGCAGCAGGTCCATTTCTTCGGGCGAGAAGTCACGGATCTTCTTATCATTATCGAACAGGTTCGAGCTTGGATACATGGCATTCTCCCACCCCACGAACACGGGCACCTGTACGGCGCCTTCGTTCAACGTCTTGTCCATGTCGATAAATGAGTCGGCTATTACGCCCATCTTCTTTCCCAGCCCGCTACACTCCGGGCACATGCCCTGTGGGTCGTTGAACGAAAACGCATTGGAATTGCCTACGTACGGCTGTCCGACACGCGAGTATAGCAGGCGTAGCACGGGGGCGATGTCGGTTATGGTTCCTACGGTGGAATGTGAGCCACCGCCCAGGCGTTTCTGATTCACCACAATGGGCATACTCAGGTTCTCGATGGCGTCGGCCTGCGGTGGTGCGTACCGGGGCAGGAAGTTGCGTACGAACATCGAGAAATTCTCGTAGAGCTGCCGTTGCGCCTCGGTAGCGATGGTATCGAACACAATAGACGATTTGCCAGATCCGGAAACGCCGGTAAAGATGGTTATCTTCCGTTTAGGGATACTCAGGGAGATATCGCGAAGGTTGTTTTCCCGGGCACCACGAATGTGAATGTACTCCTGTTTCATGCTTTCGATGTTTACGGTGCTTTAAATTCGGAAGGTTCGGAGGAACTGGCAAGTTATTTTTGATGTATATCGGTTTACGGGCTTGAGGGTCGCCAGTCCGAAGAATGCTATATCGAACGGCATCCCTGCAAAGCCGCGATTAACGATTTTCGTCCGTGGCGTTATGTATTAAGTATTTCCCAACTTTGAACTTCACTTCTTCCCGGTTACCATCGATATATTCAAACAATCCATGCGGGTATCGGCAGTCCTGGTCAAAAACACAAAATTGAACTTCGAAGGCGTACGCGTATGGCACGTTTTCGATTTATCAATTAACAGGAACGCTACATCTCCTATGGCCAACGTTCTTTCCGTGCCGCAGATCCTGGCAGGGGTTTCTGTCGTGTCGGATATCCGATCAATAATGCTTTGCTTTTTGCCTGTGTAGTACGCTGTCGCACGGCTTAGCGGCGTGTCGTTTACCATATTCTGCGCTCTGTTATCCCAGTGGACAGAAACGCTATCGGACAGCGGTATCAAAAAGACGCCCGCTATATCGCCGTCTACGGTGTCCATTTTCTTTCGTACCTCAACGGTATTCTGGTTCTCCTTTAAAGAACAGGCTACCAATACCGTTGAGAACCATACGAAACTAATCAAGCTTTTGCTATTCATGATCGTGGAACGATTTCGGGGTTTTAAGTATTCATAGTCGACGCCTCCTTACGGGATATCAAAGCTATACTTTTTCCGTTCTTTATTAAATTCTACGGGCACATGCGGCATGGTAACATCGTATCGCTTCGATATCCAGCCCAGCATGGCTACGTACAGCCCTTCGGGCTGGTAATCGGTATCATCAAAGTCAATACGGGTAATTCTTATGGCAATTTTCCGACCGGATAGTCTCTCCTGAATTTCGTCGCTCAACCGTGTCAGAGCTTTTACAAGAAAAGCTTTTTCAATATCGCTAACGTTAAACAATACATCAATCTGCAAAACGATCTGCCCGGTAATCTCGATTTCATTATCAAATGGCGAATACTGGATATCTTCTGCCTGCAGATCAATCGAGATACCCAACGTGCCTTTCTGAAATTTAAACCAGTAGTTTGTCTTCATTTGATCAAGATTAAATTCTCCAAGATGTACTCTACATACTTTACTATCTCCGGATAAACCGACATTCCTTTCAAACGCTCCAGTTTCTTCCTATTTCCTTCAACATCACGTTTTACAAAAAATATCACTTCATTTCCTTTTATTGCATAAAAGCGATACGGTATCCCATTTTCATAACGCGGGGTCCTGCTCCCGTATATTCTATAAATATAAAGACCATCGCAAGAAGCAGATTCCTTATAAAAAGGATAAACGCCCATATCAATACTTTTGACATTTAAATCCTTTGCTCTGATGCCTGGCATATTGGCTTTAAAGGATTTCAGCACAGCCCCCGTCAGACAATTGACACTATCCTCGCTGATATTGATCCTGGCCTCATTTATCGTACTATAAAATGACACGCGCTTATTAGAATGAGTTTTCGTTCTGGAGCCCTGTGTAAACGCCAATGCACCTGAAACCAGCAATAACGCTATTGACAACACACTTATTCTTAGAATAAAACTCATCTTTTTCGACGTTACTCAGACTATACTTGATCCTGCAATTTATTTCTTATCCGTTCTTCTTTTATTCCGTTGTTCCTCTTGCCATTCCCTAAACTTCGCCTCATCTCCGGGGCTGTAAAACAATGAATCTGGTCGATCAGGGTTTCTAATCTGCTCAAAATCATCTACAACACGCATACCATTACCTAACATTTTTTCAATAATGTATTTCGCAATCTCGTCATCCTCAACGAGCACCATGTTATTATACATGGCATCCATAATTATCTAGCCAAAAATCGAGCTATCGTTTTTCACTAATACATAGTTCGAAGCACCTCCGCCCCACATGTGGCTATAGTCCCGAATTACTTCTTCTTCATTCATAAGTCATTGAATTCATTCTAATGCCCCATCGCTATAACAGAAAGTAGAATTACTACCACGTAAAAGGCTATCGATCGCGGCTTGATTTTCTTCATTTTTCGTCTATAGAGGTGCCGTCTGCATGTATTGCAGGCACCGACGATGTAAAGATAGCTATTCCAGACTTACCTGCTCACTCCCGGCCGTTTCTCCGTCAAATGCCGCCAGTACTTCTTCGGCATGTGCTGGACGTGGAGTTTCAAATTCTTGCGGGCTTCGATGTTTACGCTGCTAAAATAGCGGCGCCAGAGGATTTGAAAAAACTCTTCACGCTCGTCGAAGATGCTGGCGTTTGTGGCGTCGGTGGATGAGGTGGGTGTGAAATTTAGGGATACCGTTGTAACGGTGTCGAGATCGTAGTGGAGACCGTATTTGCGGTGCGCGTCGTAGATGAGCCAGCGTTGGTCGGCGTAGCGGTCTTTGAAGTGACGGGCTATGAGCGGGAGTACGTCGCAGGCGGGTTCGACGATAGCATAGAACAAACCGTCGGAGGTTTTCTGAAAGCGGACGAAGGCTTTCATACGATGGGCTTCGCGTCGTACACGTTTGGCGGCTTGCTGTACGTCCCATACTGCGGTGTGGAGCAGATCGGCTTCGATGTTGGCGGTGCTGGCGAAGGCGTGGCGTACAAAACGGAGCAGGGTATTGTCCATGCTATCGTATTCAGAGAGGAAGGCTTTGTAGAGGCTTTCGAGGCCATCGGGAGAAAGGCGTTTTTCGAGGCCCTTCAGTACGCGGGCTGCTTTTGTTTCGTCGGTTATAACGTGATGGGGTGTGGCGAACAGCGATGCAGAGTCGGCTGCATCGCGGGCAAAGACAACGTCTTCGATCTTGTGATCGTAGATGTCGAATACGGCGGTGAGCCAACCGAGGTATGTGCCATCGTAAAGTACAGTTCGCATGGGTTAGAACAGAGTCATTTGCGGTGAGAAGTTGGGCTGGTACTTGCTCTTTTGCAATGTGAGGATGCGCTGCTTGATCTGTACGGGCGTGTAGTCTTTCTGTTGTATGAAGGGTGTAGCAAAGGCCAGGAAGTATTTGGCGCGTTCGTATACGATGCCCATCTTTCTGAGGTGCTCGGGCTGCACGCGGCCGAACCGACGTGCTGCAACAATGCGTTCGGCGCCACGGTAGCCGATGCCTGGAATTCGTTTGATAACTTCGAGGTCGGCGGTGTTTACATCGACGGGGAACTGATCGAGATGATGTAGTGCCCAATTCAACTTGGGGTCTATGTCTAACGCCAGGTGTGGCCGGTCTGTCCCTACAATTTCATTTACTTTAAAGCCGTAATAGCGGATTAGCCAATCGGCCTGATACAAGCGGTTCTCGCGGATGATGGGAACCGGTGTGCCCAGGGCCGGCAGGCGGTTATCGTTGCTGACGGGCACATAGCCGGAGAAGTACACACGCTTCATACTCATCTTCTGATAGAAGTAATTGGCCATGCCAAGGATTTCCATATCGTTCTCCTGTGTTGCTCCAATTACCATTTGTGTACTTTGCCCGGCGGGTGCGAAGAGCGGCGTGCGGCGGCTTTTCTTTTTTTCTTCGGTGAAGGCCTTGATCTCGTTTTTCAGGAAGGCCATGGGTTTGATCACATCGTTATGATTCTTCTCGGGCGCGAGCAGCTTCAGGCTTTGCTCGGTAGGCATCTCTACGTTCAAACTTAACCGGTCGGCGTAGAGCCCGGCCTGCCGGATAAGTTCATCACTGGCACCGGGGATGGCTTTTAAATGAATGTAGCCGTTGAAGTTTTGTTCGGTACGCAACTTACGGGCAATGCGCACGAGACGTTCCATGGTGTAGTCGGGACTATCGAAGATACCCGAGCTGAGAAAGAGGCCTTCAATATAATTGCGGCGGTAGAAGTTGATGGTAAGGTCTACTACTTCGTCTACTGTGAATGCGGCGCGTTTAACGTCGTTGCTACGACGGCTTACGCAATAGGCGCAGTCGAAGATGCAATGGTTGGTGAGCAGTATTTTTAAAAGCGAGACGCACCGGCCGTCTTCGGTGTAGGCGTGACAAATACCGTTGCCGGATGAGTTGCCCAGGCCTTTGTCCTTGTTCTTCCGATTACTCAAGGCAGAAGAACACGAAACATCGTATTTCGCGGCATCTGCCAGGATCTCCAGTTTCTCCACCACGCGCTGATTCATAGCAACTACTAATTTTAGTACGAATTACTAAAATTGTTAGTTTTAAAGCAAGTGGGTTTCGGTCATTTTTAAGTGCACTCCGCTCCTACGCCAGTTTGCGGTATGCTTCGGGTGTTTCGCCGGTATGCTTCTTAAACAGGCGGGCGAAGTAGCCCGGAGCCGTGAAATTCAACTGATAGGCTATTTCAGAGATGGACAGTGTGGTGTAGCGCAACAGTTTCTGGGCTTCGCGTACGACGTGCTCCTGAACGAGCCACGTTGCAGTTTTGCCCGCTACGTCGTGGCAGATGCGGTTCAGGTGAACGGAGGTTATGTTTAACTCATCCGCATAGTCGCGCACACTCTTTGAAAACGTTGCGCTGGATTTGATGCTGTTCTGAAAGCTGATGAAGTACTGTTCGTTTCGGCTTACGCGGTTCGTGGTGTCTTCCGGTGACTTCAATACACGGTACAGGGTAACAAGCGTTAATTGTAGCCAGGCCCGCACGGCCATTTCGCGTTCAGGTTCGCTTTTCCGCTGTTCATCCTGGATGCGGAAGGTAAATTCATTCAGCGCGTTGAATACGGCCCCGGAGCCGATGCCCTGAACGATAACGGCCCCCGTAAGCAAAAGCAACACATGGGGTACACGTTGCAGTACTTCTTCAATAACGGTGTCCGAAACACTTGTGACACGGCCTTTCAAGCCGGGTGAGAATACGAAGCCATGAACCGAGCCGGGTGAAACACAAATAACCGAATGGGAAGCGGCTGTGTAGTTTCCGCTGGCGGTCTCGATGGTGACTTCGCCTGACTCCACAAAAAAGAACTGATAGAGATTCGGATGCACGTGTGGCTCGATCTGCCACGCATAGGATTCGCTTCGGTCTTTAATGGCCTCCGACGAAGCGTAAAACGTTGATGTGCCGGCATTTACCTCCCCATATACGCCATTAAAATTTTTAACCTTACGCTTCCTCATGCCCGATACGACTGACCAAATATCCTTAAAAACAACTGTTGTGTTTATTTCGTGCCATACAATGTTTAAAAAGTGAAGATTCCCACTAAATCAAATCCGTTACTTGCATAAAGTAAGTACACGTCGCAATGACGAATCACCGCAACTTCATGCGACAGCACTCGCTTTTGCACATCGACCGTCCTCCCCCAACCCCTGGGTACTCAACGATGGTACCGGACAGAAAAACTTTAATCTTTAACATTTTACATTCATGAAAAGTCTCGAAAACAAAGTTGCCCTTGTAACCGGAGCAGGTTCAGGCATAGGAAAAGCTGTAGCCCTTGCTTACGCCGCTGAAGGTGCATCGGTTATGGTTTCAGATATAAACGAGAAGGGCGGTAACGAAACCGTAGCGCTGATTGAAAAGACCGGCAGCAAAGCCGCATTCTTTAAAGCCGATACCTCAAGCGCCGAAGACAACGAAGCGCTTGTCAAAGCTACACTGGCCAGGTTTGGTAAGCTGGACATTGCCTGCAACAACGCGGGCATCGGTGGGGAAGCAAAACTTACCGGCGACTATGGGCTTGACAGCTGGAAGAAAGTAATCGACGTTAACCTGAACGGTGTGATGTACGGTTGCAAGTATCAGCTAAAAGCCATGGAAGCAAACGGCAGCGGGGTCATCGTGAATATCGCATCGGTGCACGGGTCGGTAGCAGCGCCTATGTCGAGCGCCTATACTACATCGAAACACGGCGTGGTGGGGCTTACAAAAAATATCGGTGCCGAGTACGGTTCGAAGAACATTCGCTGTAATGCCGTTGGCCCTGGTTATATTATGACTCCGTTATTGGAAAACAATGCCAATGCGGAGCTACTTGAAGTACTTCGCCAGAAGCATCCGGTAGGTCGTTTGGGTACGGCAGAGGATGTGGCGAATATGGTGTTGTTTCTAAGTACGGATAAGGCGTCGTTTATTACGGGGGCGTATTTCCTTGTGGATGGTGGATACACTGCCCTTTAATATTAGCCTAATTAATTATAGTAGTGATACGTAGAGCCGGGATTATCCCCGCCTCCTTGCGTTATAAGAACATCTTTACAGTGTCCTGAGTAATGAATACCACAATCTCGCCAACCGCCCGTGGCACCGCGTTTTCCATTAACGCGTTATGCATTGTTCAAGATTATCGGTTTGGGTTATTGCTGTCCTTCTTTTGAGTGTGGGATGTACGTCGTTGCAGCGGCTGGTGCAGTTGGAGCCGCCGTCGCCGAGAGAGAAGTACGTGGAGGGGTTGAAGAAAGGAGACCTCACGAAGACGGCGATGGTAAAGACGTGGACAATGGCCGGAGATCTTGCGAACCATGACTCGGTGTTTGTTACCCTGCCGTTTCGGGAAACAGGATTCTTTGCGGCGGCTGAGCCCCAGGCGCGGTTTTATAGGTTCGATGTAAAAGATGGGCAGGTGCTTACATTAACGTCGCTGGTGAAGACCAAAGCAAACGCGAAACTGTTTATCGACTTGTTTGGACAGCACGAAGGGCAATGGAAAAAGCTTGAGCATGCCGACTCTACACTTACCCTTACCTACGAATTCAGTAAGAGCGGAACCTGCCTGGTTCGTTTGCAGCCGGAGTTGCTGGTGAATATGTATTATTCGATTACGCTAAGTGTAACACCTGTGTTGTTGAATCCGGTAAAGGGCGCGTCGAATAAATCGATCGGAAGTTTCTATGGCGATCCACGCGATGGAGGCAAACGGAAACATGAAGGAGTCGACATCTTCGCACCGAAGGGTACACCGGTGATTGCTCCGACCGACGGTGTGATTTCACGCGTGGGCTATGGTAATCTGGGAGGAAAGACGGTGTGGATGAACGATCTGAAACGCGGTCACTCCTATTACTTCGCTCACCTGGACTCTCAGCTCGTTACCGCCGGTATGAAGGTAAAACAAGGCGATGCTATCGGGCTCGTGGGAAACACTGGCAATGCCAAGCATACGCCTTCTCACCTGCACTTCGGAGTGTACCAGCGGCAGAGCAAAGATCCCATAGCGTACATACGCACGATGGAAAAACTGGTGAACGAGCTGATGCCCGATACCCTCTTTCAATCTATTGTATTCCGCGTCAAACCCAAGACCGGCACGCTTCGGCTCGGCCCCGGTAAGAAGCTTCCCGCCAGCCAGGAGCTGACGAAAGACACCTGGGTAAAGGTAATCGCGCAAAGTAACGACTGGTACCGCGTGGTTACCGCCACACAGCAGGAAGGTTATATCGAAAAGGGTATGCTCATACCTGCTGAGACGGGTAACCGGTTTACCATTAAGAATGAAACGCTCCTCCTGTCAGAACCCAATGCCGACGCCATCCCGATCGGTACCGTTAGCGGTGCAGCGACAGGACTGGCCAATTACAGAAACTTTACGTTTATACGTGTGGCAGATGGGCTCACGGGGTGGGTTGACGTTACGAAGAAGCTTACCGATTAACTACTTCCTGACGACTACACTGCTATGAATCTCCTGAAACGTTTTCCCTTTGTGCTCCGGCCATAACCTGGAGAACTTTACCTCTACACTTTTCAAAATCTGAATACAAAGCTTCTTATCGTCTTCTTCTATGTCGTGCATGATCATACGCGCATTCGCTACAATACGGTCGTGACACTGCCCCACAGCGTCTTCTCCTGCGGGTGTGAGTTCCAGCCGCTTGGAACGTTTGTCTGCCTCGTCGACATATTCGCGGATGAAGCCAAGCCTCTGGAGCCGTTTTAATGTATCGGAACCGCTGCTGAGCTCAAAGAGATTGGCATAGATCACATCGGTTTTACGGGGATTGACGCTCTGTTTAATACTTACCAATATACCAAACTCTTCGATCTGCGTTAATCCTGTTCCGCTCAATGCCTTCGCGGCATACGCCATGTTAAGTTTACTGATTCGTCCGATAAGCTTAAGCAGTAATCCGTCGGAGATCGGGGGCACCACGCCGCCAACCAACGCACCTTTCAGTTCTTTTACGTTATGATGCGCCAGATAATACCGGCAAAAGTCGGCTATGTCGCCAGCCGGATACTTTGCCTCATACCTGGCCCATTCGTTAACAAGCTCCACAGTCTTATTCATATCACCAATTTACTTCGGTTTCGTAACAAATTGTAGTCCACTATTCCGTCTTGCGCCGCTCCCATACGGTAAACCTAATACATTTACAGCAACACAACAGAACAACGATGAAATGAAATTGTCGCCACTCTCACCGCAGAGTGGCTTGAAACAGCATTGCGTTTTTACTAACCGCAAACCCAAAATATCAATATATACCTAACGTTAACAATCCCCCTTAATCCCGACCGCTATGATCCATCAGTTTTATAACCTTGCCAAGGTATTCCATATCGTTGGCATAACCGCTACCGCAGGCATCGCGCTAATCGATCTGCTCATATCCCGCTACTTTTGGATGGTCTACCGAGAAAGTACTCCAGACGGTATTATTATTGAACGCCTGCTCATGCGCCTACAGCGTGTTATGGCTATCGGCATGATGCTTACTCTGGTATCAGGCGTTGTGATGATGGCCTACCTGCACACGGTATGGGGCCCGCAGGTATGGTTCCGCATCAAAATGCTTGTACTGGCAATCGTTATTATTAACGGGCTATCTTTCCGGCGCGTGCTGGGTAAGCGTATTCATGCCCGTGTTATGGCCGAGCCAGACAGCGCGTGGGTAAACCTGGCGTCACTTCGGTCGGGTATTACAACCGTTCAGCTCATTCAGCTCACGCTGTTTTCTGTATTGTTTATCCTGAGTGTTTTCAAATTCAACTAATTCTACATTCTATTTATTCCCAACTATGATCTTTGAAAAACCATCGACCTATAGCCGCTTTGTTGTGATCGGCGCAAACGGCGGAATCGGAAAACAAATCGTAGGCCAGGCACTCCATCGCGGCCACACGGTATTAGCGGTTCTACGCAATCCAAACAGGCTGAGCATACGCCATCCCAACCTGTTCATACAGAAAGCAGATATCATGGTCGCCGAAAGTTTGCAAGACATCTTTAAACCCGAAGACATCATCATCTCAGCCATAGGCAAAAACACTACAAAAGAGACTGTCTTATATTCACAGGGTACGGCCAACATCATGCAGGCTATGGCCCGTGCCAACGCCACCCGGCTGTTTGTTATATCCGCCGCCGGTCTGGACGTTAATCCAACACACAACCTACTGCTACGTTGGGCTACAAAGAATATTCTGCAACGTATCCTGAAAAATATGTACGCCGACCTGCGACAGATGGAGCACGCCGTTAAAAGCAGTAGCCTGCTATGGACTATCGTGCGACCACCACGGTTAACAGACCGTGCCGGAACAGGCATATACCGCACCGCGACAGACAGCGTGGTAACCAATGGCCAACATATTGCACGGGCCGATGTTGCAAATTTCATCGTGAACAATACAGATACACCAAGTATCGTCAGGACCACAGTCGAAATAGCGTATTAGCAGTATCGTTAGCGCTACGTCACCGGTCTTCATCGCCAAATATTCGCCGCTGTTTGATTTGCTCAGGTATTGGTTTGATCCGCACAATCGCCGACGCTATACCACGCCATAATTTTGAGCAAACAAAAACAAAAAACAATGACACGTTATAACAAACTGCTCGAAGGATTAACCTTTAAGAATGGTATAGCTACTAAAAACAGAATCGTTATGGCGCCGATGACGACATGGGCGAGCAATGACGACTTTACAGTTTCGGATGAAGAACTGGCGTGGTATAAGGAACGCGTAAACGGTGTGGGCATGGTAATTACCGGATGCACACGTGTAAAACCCGAAGGCATAGGCTTTACACATGAATTTGCGGCATACGATGATCGCTTTGTTCCCGGGCTGAAACAATTGGCCACCACGGCAAAAAGTGGCGGGGCTCCGGCCATCCTTCAGATTTTTCACGCAGGCCATAAGGCTATACCCGGACTGAGTCCGGACCGCACGGTAGTCAGTGCCAGCGATGTAAAGTCAGAGATTACACCGTTCAGCGCGCCCGACCTGATTGCACCCCGACCACTGGAAGAACACGAAATATGGGACATTATCAAAGCCTTCGGAACGGCTACACGCCGGGCCATCGAAGCCGGATTTGACGGCGTGGAGATCCACGGCGCGCACGGCTTTCTGAATCAGAACTTCCTATCGCCGCTGGTAAACAGACGAACCGATCAGTGGGGAGGTTCTATCGAGAACAGACTTCGCTTTTCGACTGAAGTAGTTCGTGAAGTGAGACGTGTGGTGGCCGAATATGCCGAGCGACCTTTTATTCTAGGCTTCCGCATTTCTCCGGAAGAATCACCAAAAGGTGGTCTACGCCTGGTCGATACGTTTGCGCTGATCGATCGTTTGATACAGGAACAGGTAGACTACCTGCACTTCTCGTTGTTTCATGTGTTGATACAAAAGCCGTTGGATAGTAACACGACCAAATCGATTACACAGGTTCTGGCGTCGTATATCAATCATCGTGTGCCTATGATTGCCGCAGGACAGGTAACCACACCAGCGCAAGCCGAGCAGGCGCTGGCAGCGGGATTGGATATGGTAGCGATTGGAAGAGGCCTGATGATTAACCCGAAATGGGCCCAGTGGGTAAATGAAGGGAAGGAGGATTTGATTACGATGGTGCTGGATACGGATTTGTATACCGAGAAGAAGATACCAGCGAATATGATGCCGTTTGTCTATAATGTGAAGGGATGGGTTACCACGGGCAAGCAGGCACTGTAGTAATGGAGGCCACCCCGGCAAGTTCTGACGGGATGGCTTGCACTTGTCCTGCCCTTCCTACTCCTTCAAAAACTTCTTCGTGGTCACCGCGCCGTTATAGAAGACTTTAACGATATACATTCCCGGCAGGAAACCACTCACATCGACATTCACTGCATCGTTCTGAACTTCAGAGGTCCATATGCGCATGCCCATGGCGTCGTAGAGGGCGGCGGTGGCGGTTGTTGTTAGAGGTTGAGCCATTTCAATACGCAGGGTGTTCTGCGATGGATTGGGAGATAGCGTGAACCGATTTTCCTGTGGCGCATCGACCTCTGCAACAGTGGTAGCCCGGGTGAAGACGAAATGATTGAGGTTAAACAGGTAGCCAGTGCCACCAGAGAACGTTAGGTATAGATCGTGGACGCCGGTGGCGCCGGTGATGCTTCCGGTTACTGTAGTCCAGGTTTGCCAGCCACCGGTGTTGGTTACCTGACAGGTTCCGATTTGTGTGCAGCCCGCGGCGTCGAGTCGGAATTTGATGGTACCGCCGGTGGCATTGCTGGCTACACGTGCTGAAAAGCCCGTAGCGCCGGCGCCAAAGTCAACACCCGTGAAACGAATCCAGTCGTTGTTATCGATGTACGCTACGTTCAGCCCGCCTTCGCTGCACGTTTCGGTTTGTACGCCGGACATGGTGCTGTAGCTTTCGGCCTGTATGGTGGTATACGCGCTGCCGGTATTGCCATTGCCACCGCTGCCAGGTGTTGCATTGATCGTCGTTAGCGGGTTCCAGTTGTCCGTTACCTGTGGGTTGGCCGCATTGGCCTTTAGTACGTTCAGCATGGTATAGGGCTGTGCCTGCGATGCCATAAGGATACGCACCCACGAGGGTCGTGAGGCCGGCACATACCCGGCGCCGGTGTTGCTGTATTCGCTGAAGCGGGCCGTTGCCTGGTTGGCGGCACTGCCCCAATCATTCCAACCGGCCGCTTTAATGACGGCGGTCATGCTTGTATTGCGATAGGTAACCGATGCATACGGCTGCCACGGTCTGCCCAGATCGGTAATGCCATTGCCAGAACCGGTGATGCGACAGTTGTTGAATACATAGCCATACTGAATGTGCTGGTCATGCCCGGCAGCGGTAATGGATGTGCCGCATTTGCTATACAGATCACAGTTCTCGAAGAAGGCTATCGTACCACCGAAGATAAAATCAGTGGTGCCCTCAAAATAGCAGCTTTCGTGATACGCCCTGCCACTGTGAGCATAGTAAGTATCCTGGTTACCGAGGAAGCGACAGTTCTTGAAAATTGCCTTATCGGCCGTTGACCGAATCGCAACCGCCTGCCCCGCGCTCGGTCCCGCTGTATTGCTAAACGTAAGGTTCAACGCGTAGAAGCCTGCACCGTTTATAAACGTGCTGGATGAATTCGATGTGCCGTAGGGCTGCCCGGTCGCAGGGTTTATTTTACTGGCATAGTTGTCGTACGTAAGCACGGTGCCCGTATTGCTCTGACCGATGAAGGTGAGATTTGTCTTGGTCGATGGAACGGTGATGACTTCATAATATGTGCCATTCTTTATATAGATCGTCGTTCGTGCAGCACTGTTGGCAGGTGCGGCATTCACAGCGGCTTGCACGGTTGTGTAGTTGCCCGATCCGTCCTTGGCAACGGTGATATCATATTGGGCATAGACAGCATTACTCGATATAGATACTGCCGTTATCAAAAAAGATATAAACTTTTTCATAAGTGCTTATTGGTTTAGAAAAATTACTATGGCTGGTGGTGTAAACCAACTTACGGTATAGGCCAGTTTTGTCGGATCTTTTTTGTATTCTGGTATTACACGTAAACCCTTTGTATATATGAAAAAGACGTACGCCTTACTTATGATGACTGCTGTCGTTAGCAGCTGCCTTTACTCTTGTACTACGGATTCGGAAAAAGTTTCGCCGATGAAGCCTGAAACATTGATGAAGGCACCGGTTCAATTGCTGGCGCTGCCACCGGCCGGACAGAACAAGGTTGCTTATTATGTATTCGATGTTACACCGGCGGGGCAAGGGATATTGCCGATGACCACGTTTACGGATAATGCCAACATTGTAGTGGTGTTCGAAGGTACACTGTGGGAACTGGCCGACACCGTTCACTACAACACCGGCTGGATGCAGAACGCCTACTACCACAGCAAGCGCCAGATACTGCAAGATATCCAGACCCTTCGCAGTCGCGGCGTCAAGGTACTGATGAATGTAGACGACGCCCCATCGTGGAGCACGGCTACTCCGTTTACCACCTACAACGGCACCGGCTATAACTACCAGCAGTTCGCGTCGTTTATCAACACCTGCGTAAACACCGTAGGCTTCGACGGCATCTCGTTAGACGTTGAACACGGGGCCACCGACAATACGAACTACCGTAACCTGATTCGCGAGCTCGGTACATATTTCGGTCCGCTATCGTCCGACCCTTCCAATAAAATCTATACCGGTGCCTTTTATTCCGGTGGCGCACCGGGCCCCATCTTCCGCGAAACCGCGCTAAGTCAGTACCTGAACTTTGTGATGGATATGGGTTACTTTCAAAACAACACCACACGCTTTAACTACTGGGCAAATACCCTCGGCAATGCCAAGGTAATGCTCGGCATGTCATACGACGACAATACACAAAGCAGCGCCATAGCCGAAGCCCAGCGCCACCCTACTCCCGACAAGGCCGGTATTATGGTCTTTGCCGCCAATAAGAACAAAGCCTATACCGATGCCATCTTCGCCGCCCTCACACCCAACACCACACCTCCGCCAGCGGGCGCGGACATTACCAATTACGGCGGCAGCATCTCGTCACAATACACCGACTGGCCGGCCGGCGAAGATGTATCGAAACTCATCGACAATTCCAGCAGCACCAAATACCTCACACAACATGCCGCAGCATGGGTACAATACCAAGCGAATACAAGCAACGTTGTGGTGAAATATACGCTCACCTCGGCGAACGATGTGCCGGCACGCGATCCGCGTAACTGGACCTTACAGGGAAGTAACAACGGCAGCACGTGGACTACGTTGAATACACAGTCTAATCAGACGTTTACGGCGCGGTTCCAGACAAAAACGTATACGTTTACCAACAGCACGGCATATACATATTACAGGCTTAATGTGACGGCTGTAAGCAGCGGCACGCAGATGCAGCTGGCGGAGTGGGAGTTATACAGGAATTAGTGGCTCCAGAATAAGGAGCAGGACTGACGGTCCTGCCTCCTTTTTGTTCCACTGCAACGAGGCTTACTCCTTCACAAACCTCCTTGCAAGGATCGCATCACCGTTAAATACTTTAACAATATAGATTCCCTTGGGGAAGCCGCTCACATCAACGTTTACCGTATTGCTGCGTACTTCAGAGCTAAATACCCGTACACCTGCTTCATCGTACAGTGCCACACTGGCATTCTTCTCCAGCGGTTGAACTACCTCTACAAGCAACGTATGCTGCGACGGGTTAGGCGATATATGAATCCCTTCCGGCGATTCAACAGTCAGCCCAGCGGCGCCGGTGAATACAAAGTGATTTATATTAAACAGATAGCCTGTGCCACCGGCAAATGTAAGATACAGATCGTGCACACCGCTTACGCCGCTGATGCTCCCGGTAATGGCAGACCACGTTTGCCATCCGCCGGTATTGGTTACCTGAGCCGTTCCGATTTGGGTGCCCCCCGCGGCGTCAATACGGAACTTAATCGTGCCCCCCGGGGTGTTGCTGGCTACACGTGCCGAGAAGCCGGTGGCGCCGGAGCCGAAGTCAACGTCGTCGAAACGAATCCAATCGTTGTTTTCGATGTAGGATACGTCCAGGCCGCCTTCGCTGCACGTTTCGGTCTGTACGCCCGACATCGCGCTGTAGCTTTCGGCCTGTATCGTAGCAAATGCATTGATGGTGCCGCTACCACCGCCGCCTACGCTACCGCCGTTTAGATACTTCTCTAGCATTGTGTAGCCGTCAGAGCCTACGGTGTTACGGTCTGCGGCGTTGTTCGGGTTCAGGCCGTTGGCGGTTTCCCAGGCGTTGGGCATACCGTCGGCATCGGTATCAGCCGGAGCTGTGGCCGAAGCATAGGTGGGCCAGCCGCCTGCTGTGGATTGAGAATCGATAATGCCCTTGCCCGCACCGAACGCTCCGCCGTATGTGGCGGTACCGTTGCGTGTTTCGTTTACAACGCGGGTATCCACCGCGTCGCGTTTTGGTAACGTAGCACCTGCGCCGGCCAGCACCGCGGTATACGCGTCAGCAGCTGACTGTGTGGTCACGGGCTCTACTGAGAATGCTGTGTTCGATTTGATGTTGGCTTCACCGCCCGCGCTGGCGGCATCCACACCCGACCAGTTGTTGGTGTTCATACCGCCGCTTACACCTGCCATGTAGTTACCCGCAAAGTACCACTTGGCATAGCCGTTGGTGCCTGCCGATGGACAGGCGAACCTGCGCGATGCATTGGTGGCCGGGCCGGGCTTGTGGTAGTTGTTTATCCAGTTGATGTTACAGCGGGCATTGGCAGCGGCAATGCTCAACTCACCACCATAGATGGCACATGACGATCCCCAGTTATAGATTACGTTGTTCCGATAGTCGCACACGGCTACAGTGTCGTGCGCACGGGCACCGTTCACACGGGGCGAGCGGCTGTTGTTGTGGGCGATAAGGTTATGATGAAAGGTTGCGTACTGTCCGCCCCACTGGCTTCCATAACTGCGGGCGCCCTTGGTATTATACGAGTCATACAAACCTTCTGACAGAATACACCACTGTACTGTGCTGTACTTGTTGTCGTAACACGTGTGGTTCTCTTCAACCGACCAACTAAACGAGCAGTGGTCGATGATGAAGTTCCGCATGTTCTCGGTATCGAGCGCTGTGATGGAGGCCTGTGCCAGATCGCCTACCCGGAAGCGGATATAGCGGATAATCACGTTGCTGCCCGAGAACTTCACCATGTTCTTGCGTAAGCAGATACCGTCTCCCGGCGCTGTCTGCCCTGCAATGGTCATGTTTGAACGCGAAGACCGCAAGTCGCTCTCCAACGTGATTATTCCGGAAACTTTGAATACGATGGTAATCGGGTCTGTACCCGACGTGGTCACCGCCGCCCGAAGCGAGCCAGTGCCGGTGTCGTTGGTGTTGGTAACAAAGATCACGCGGCCACCACGACCACCCGTGGCGAAACGGCCGTAACCTTCGGCACCCGGAAAGGCGACGAGCTGGGCCGAAGCCGTGTTACAATCCATTAACATGATACATGCTGCAACAGCCGCTAAGACCTGTGTGCATAAGGTGCGAAAGGGTTTATTCATACGTAACGATGGTTTGGTGTTGTTTCGAAAAAGAGTTCACCGCTTTCATAAGCGTGGAGAAATGTTCGTAAAAATTAGCAACAACGAGGACCTAGAACAACTTACGGTGAAGGGTGGTTTTGTCGGTTCTTTTTCGTACAAGATGAATAGCAGAGATGTCTATGATGATCAATGGTTATTGCCATTTACTTAGCAATAAAAACTGTCGTCCCGCCGACTGAGGTAACGAAGAACTTCAACGTGAGGGCTACTTAAAACTCCAGTTTATGAGGGGAAGGGAACGCCTTTGATTTTTATTCCAGAGGCCGATCTGGATGCCGCGAACGTCTTTACCGGAATTAAAGAGACCGAGCTGGACGCCTCGTACGGTATGGGATTGGTTTCGTAATGCGGAGATGCATACGCCTCGCATTTCGTGCGCTGCGATGTGGATACCGCTGATGGAAAGGCCGCGGAGTTTGTTTACCAGGGTTCCGCCGCCACCGATGTAGAAGCCGGAAATTTCGGCCTCGCCAAAAGCACCGCAGAGGTTCAGGTTGAAGCCGGAGATTCGGGCGGTGGTGGGCCTGGGAGGTTTAGCAAACAGGATCGAGTCGCGGGAGAGGAAGCTGCCAAAGAGTGGTGCGAAGATGCCGAAACCAAGCATCTCGATACAGACGCCTTTAACACGAAGGAACTCTTTGCCGTTGCTGGGATCGGCCATAAGGCCGAATGCCAAACCGTTGACTTCGTCGACGGGAACGTTTAGGGAGGGGATAAACCAAACGGCTTTTTTACGGTATACCGTATCGATCGGCTGAGGCACCGGCCTGGGGGCCATACCCATATAATAATATGTTTTGCCATTTGCTTCGTAGAGCCAGTTGAGACCTTGCTGCGTCAGATAAGGTGTGAGTGCATAGCGCGTGGTATCATCTGTATAAATGGGGCGGTTTAGTATTGGTAAAGCACAATGCATGGTATCGCGTTGAAAGGAGAACGTATAGTTCTGTAAGGCAACTTTTGTATGCCATCCCATGGCGCGGTCAGCGATGAGAAAAAGTCTGTTTAAGGCTGTGTACGGCACGTACAGGGTATCGAAGGGCTGGCCAGCATTCCGGGCAACGGCTTCGTTGAAATGGCTGTGCAATACCAACGTGTCTTTTCGGATGTCCTGCAAGCGGGCGAGATAACGTTTGCCGGATGTTAGCTCAATATCATAGATACAATTACGGTAGAGGTAGAAACCGTTGTCGTTTACGTCGGACATGCTCGGGCGGCTTTGTACAGTCCTGCCCTCTTTTAACAGCAATACCGTCCAGCAACTGTCAGTCTGCGCCTTGACTGAATGCGATAACGCGAGGCATAAAAGCTGTAGGATCAGGACATAATTGATATACGGCACTGGCATGTTACGACTGTTACTGCTAAATATACTCTAAAAGTCAGCAATACTATAACGCTTCGTCGCTTGTGTCCTCCCCTTACATATCAAAATCGAGGAAGACGTAAGGGATTATTTCCCCCACTGTCCGCTCTCACCACGGTACGCGCCGTTCGGCATATGGCCGTTCATTAAACATTCACAGGTTAACTATTTCCTATTTTCATACATTCCTCAGTCGCTTGGTCAACGCTCCCAGGTAATCTGCGGGCTGCGCTTGCCTTGGTTAAGGGTCCTACTACAAAGGCGCGTTCGGGACTTACACCCTGGCGTCTTCCTCTATGCACGGCACACAAACAAAGACCCGGCTGGAAATCCAACCGGGGCCTTGTATTTAAAGACAGCGTCTCTTACTTCGCAAAAGTATGGTACATACTTTTCAGGTTTTCATTTGATGGCCAGGCAACAACATTCATTACGCCAAATTGGGCACTGGCAAAATCGTCGTAATTTTTAATTCTTTCGACGTCGAAAACCCAGGCATACTCAGGCGTACTTACCTTCTCGTATTCTACCAGTCCAGCGAAGTAAGTCTTAAGCTCGGAGGGGATTTTAGGCATAACGTTGTAAAACGTTCGGCGCAGAATATACTTCCCAGTACTCATTTAACGTATTGTTTATCGGTGCTCTGCTGCTAAGTCTGACAAAATCACAGCTACCAGTCACATCAACACGGCTACCGTTGCCACTAAACGATACATTATCGACGGCGGCATTAAGGTATTCCATTTCTTTGGGCAGCGTTTTTGTTTTTGCTACAGTCTGATAATACGTATCATTATCGACTTCGTTCTGTAACGTCACCGTGTAGCTATCGAAAAACACGTGCGGGTAGTAGAGCGGCTTTGTTCTCTCGCTGAAAAGCGATGCTCTGAAACGGCAATATGATGAATAGAAACCATCGACGCGATTACCACCCATGGTTATCATAACACTATTTCCTTTCGGAATGTTTATATAATCTGCCGCCATAGCAGCCATATCTTCCGATACAGACCGGGTGATCTTATCGCCGGCCGACAATTTGCCGGTCATATACTTGCTTCCCTCCTCGGAAACAAAGGCATACAGATACGCCACCGGATTGCTGGAAAGGCCGCCCGAATAGGTTGTCGCACCTGTGGCAAAATCAACTGAATACGACATGGACGGAGACGAAAAAACATAGTCCGATGTCCTGCCTGCCGGGAAATCATTAAACAGGATCGACGCCGTCCCAGCCGCCGCCGGTTCGCCCTTACTCAGCACTGTATACGTGCCTGCTTTACAGCCCGTAACAGACCTGAAGAATCCATAGGGGATTGAATTGACCGAACCATCCTCAAAAGTCGTTAATGTAAACGTATCGCCGACAAATCCTTTCTTACGATATAACCGCACGGTGGTTCCTACTTTTACCTGGCTAATGTCGATTACATTACCTTTTTCATCCGATGCAAAAACCCAGTACGGTAGCCCGGTAGCGTTGGCAGGCACAATAAACTCAATCAACACCGGCGTGTTATCGACCACTACAGAAACCGATGCCTCCGCCGTACGATCTTTATCACTGGTAGCCAAAACTTTCAGCGTGTGAGTGCCATCGCTTACCGTTTTCGAGTCCCATTCCACAGCTAGCATTGTATCGGCCACTTCTTTCACTGAAACGTTGTCTACCAGCAAAACAAGCTTACTGATCTTACCACCCAACAAAATACTCGCCGATGCTTTCACATTTACGGTGCCTCGCACCGTAGCACTGTTTACCGGCGAAGTGATCTTTACCCTCGGCAAGGGGGACATGGTCTCGGTTTTACCAGCATCGTCGTCGCCGCAGGACCACATTAAAACGCACCCCAGAACCAGGGCAGTCAAAAATTTGTACGAATTCATCATAGTATTAGGGATATATAGTTGATTTCTTTTTCAAAAATCTGTTGACAGCAGTATAGCACATGTAATGTTTTCAGCCGACGTTATCGTTAACGAAGTACCGTCTGACAAGCCGAGGACAGAAATCGACGTCATCGCGATAAGGCGTTTTGCCTCGAACGAGAAAAAAGCGATATACATTAACCAACAAACAACACGTAAATGGCGCAAAGACAACCATAAATAACGAAAGCCAAACATATATAGGTTAGAGTTACCTACTGCAAAACTATTACACCGTGCCGTATACACACCCGATGTATTTAGCCGAATAGCATACGTGTAAGATTTGAACCTTACCTGGCATCTATACGTTCCGCCGTAAACGCAGCACTGACCGCTATCGGACAGATGCTCCTCACATTATTCATTGATTCACATGCCTCCGTAGATTTCTGCCCCCTCCTCCCCTTTTTCAAACAAAATTCACAAAACACTTGCGTAGCCAAATAGCTACACGTACATTTGTAGCCACTTAACTACATAATGAATTTACGACGTGATGTCTTTCAGGCAATCGCTGACCCTACGCGCAGGGCAATCCTGCTGCTGGTGGCTACCCAGTCTATGACGGCAGGGGCAATTGCGGCAAATTTTGATACGGCAAGGCCCACGGTCTCGAAACATCTTGCAATCTTAACGGAGTGCGAGTTGCTAAAGCAGGAGCAGAATGGACGTGAAGTATATTATCACCTGAACCCGAAAAAGATGAAAGCAATAGCCGACTTTATCGAGCCCTTCAGGGGACTGTGGGACGACCGGTTTAATAAGCTGGAGTCGATTATGAAAAAATATAAACCCAAGGAATAAAATAACATGGAACGGAAAACCAAAGTACACGCAGAAGACGATAAACAGGAGATCGTTATTACCCGCGAATTCGACTTGCCGGTTGCACTCTTATTTAAAGCGTATGAAGACCCGGAGATCGTTGAACAATGGATGAGCACCAAAGTTATCAAGCTTGAAAACAAGAAGCATGGCAGCTGGCAGTTCGAAACATCCGACCCGAAGGGTAATGTGGTCTTCCGCTCCAACGGCACGATCCACGAGTTCGTTCCTAACCAAAAGATCACACGGACGTTTGAAATGGAGAACACACCGTTTCCCGTACAGCTTGAATTCCTGGAGTTTGAAGCGCTCACAGCCGATACAAGCAAACTTACCATGCATATCGTATTCCGCTCGATCGAGAACCGGAATATGTTACTGCAAATGCCGTTCGCGCAAGGCATCAACATGGCGCATAACCTG
>Ga0065165_1000405_pt1 | contig 69154 bp, 56 predicted proteins | sample AraplaMF_Cvi_mMF_FD_63813 | JGI IMG/M metagenome (GOLD analysis project Ga0065165, IMG submission 63813) | Arabidopsis root microbial communities from the University of North Carolina, USA - plate scrape MF_Cvi_mMF (version 2) (version 3) | ecosystem: Host-associated > Plants > Roots >... | reverse complement strand
ATCGAGCTCGATGTCCTCGATGTCCACGTCAGTCCCGGGGCGGCAGCCATACACGGATCATCGAGAGCAGGCGATCCACGTCGATGGGTTTGGAAAGGTAGTCGTTGGCGCCGGCCTCGAGGCAGCGTTCACGGTCGCCGCGCATCGCCTTGGCAGTGAGCGCGATGATGGGCACGCGCGCCACGGCCGGCCGTGCGCGGATTTCGCGCATGGTTTCGTAGCCGTCCATGCCCGGCATCATGATGTCCATCAGCACCAGTTCCATGCCCGGGTCCTTGTCCAGCATGTCGAGCGCCTTTTTCCCGTCCTGTGCCATCGCCATCTCGATGCCTTTCGCTCGGAGCACCTTGGACAGCGCGAACAGGTTGCGCATGTCGTCATCCACCAGTAACACCCGGCGGCCCTGCAGACCGGCTTCCTTGCCCATGGCGGATGCGTTCGGTGCTTCCCTGGGGCTGGACCGGCCGTGGCGGATCGAGTGCAGGAACAGGCTCACCTCGTCGAGCAGGCGATCTGGCGAACGCGCCCCCTTCACGACGATGCTGTCCGTGTACTGCCGGATGCGCATGCTCTCTTCGCGTGACAGGTCGCGCCCGGAGTAGACCACGACCGGGGGCGTGCTTCCGCCTTGCGAAAGGCGCTCCAGCAGATCGAACCCGGACATGCCCGGCAGTCCGAGGTCGAGCACGATGCAGTCATAGGCCTTGCCGGCGGTCATCGCCAGCGCTTCTTCACCGGACCCCGCTTCGTCGATCGTCACCTCGTCGTCTTTCAGTAGTGTGCGCACGGCGGCGCGTGCGTTCGCATCGTCGTCCACCACGAGCAACTGGCGTGTGCGGCCTTCGGCGAAGTGCATCAGGCGATCGAAGGCCGTGGTGATCGACTCCCGGCTTACGGGCTTGGTAAGGAAGCCGACCGCGCCAAGTTCCAGCCCCCGTGTGGCGTCATCCGTCGCCGAGATGAAGTGCACGGGTATGTGCCGCGTCATCGCGTCTTCCTTGAGGCGCTCCATCACCGTCCAGCCGTCCATCCCCGGCAGCATCACATCGAGCAGGATACCGGTCGGGCGGTGGCGTCGGGCGAGGGCGAGTCCGGATTCGCCGTCCGCCGCCGCCAGCACGCGATATCCCTTGCGGCGGATCATGTCGGCCAGGATGCGGGCGAAGGCAGGGTCGTCTTCGATCACCAGGATCGCCGTCTCGCCCGGCTCCAGCGCCGCGCGGTCGTCGTCGATGCCGTCCGGGAGCATTGCCGGCGACAGCGGCAGCGTGGCTTCCGCGGCGGCCCGCTGAGGCGAGATCGGCTCGGGAGCCGCCGTGGATTCCGGCGCCTCTTCGGGAATGTACAGGGTGAAGGTGCTGCCGTCGCCGGGTTCGCTGCGCAAGCCGATGTCGCCGCCGAGCAGGGTGGCGATACGTCGGGAGATGGCGAGCCCCAGGCCGGTACCCCCGAAGTGGCGGCTGGTGCTTGCGTCCACCTGCTCGAAGGCGTGGAACACCCGCTGGAACTTGTCGGCGGGAATGCCGATACCCGAATCCTTTACCGCGATGGCGATGCTGCGCGCCGGGTCCATACCCTGCGGCAACGGCGCGTTCCTTGCGGGCCGTGCGATGTCGACGTCCACGCCGCCGCGCGACGTGAACTTGAACGCGTTGCTCAGCAGGTTGTTGACCACCTGTTCCAGCTTGCTGCCGTCCGTGCGGATCGTGGCCGGAAGGTCCGGTGCCAGCCTGATCTCGAAGCTGAGCTTCTTCTCCCGCGCCACGTGGTTGAAGGTGCGGCCAAGCGTGCGCGCTAGGTCGGCGAGCGGGAGCGTATCGATGGCCAGCTCCATCTTGCCCGCCTCGACTTTCGACAGGTCGAGGATGTCGTTGATGAGGCGGAGAAGGTTGGACCCGGCATCGTGGATGATTCGCGCGGACTCCACCTGCTCGGCGGTGAGGTTTTCCTCGTCGTTGTCGGCCAGGCTGCGCGAGAGGATCAGCAGGCTGTTCAGCGGGGTGCGCAGTTCGTGCGACATGTTGGCGAGGAACTCGGACTTGTATTGGCTGGCGCGGGCCAGTTCCTCCGCCTTCTCCTGCGTTTCCCGCTGCAATGCCTCCAGTTCGTCGTTCTGCTGGTTGAGCGCATTGCCCTTCTCGCGCAGTTCCTCGTTGGACGCGTGCAGCTCCTCGGCCTGCACGCGCAGTTCCTCTTCGGAGGCAAGCAGCCGCTGCGACTGCTCCTGCAGTTCGGCCGTGCGGCGCAGGTTCTCCAGGGAGAGGGCGACGATCGGCATCAGCTCATCGAGCAGGTGGCGCTGCAGGTCGGTAAGGGGCTTGAAGCTGGCGACTTCGATCACGCCGAGCACGCTCTCGCGCGAGAGCACGGGCATCAGCACCACGCTCCGCGGCGGCGCCTCGCCGGTGGCGGAATGGATGCGTGCGTAGTCGTCGGGTACGTCGTGCAGGACGATGGCGTGGCCTTCGATGGCCGCCTGGCCCACCAGCCCCTGGCCGGGCTCGTACGTCCGTGGCGCCTGCCGTTGTTCCTTGTACCCGTAGCTGCCGAGCAGTTCGAACCTGCCGGTATCGTTGCGCCGCGCGTAGAAGACGCAGAGGCCGGCGTCGAGGCGCGTCGCGAGCTCGGACATGAGCGTTCGCGCGAATTCCGCGTGGGTGGTGGCCTCCTGTAGCCGGTTCGAGACGGCCGTGACCGAGGACTTCAGCCATGTCTGGCCATCGGTTGCGATGGCCATCTCCTTGAAGACCTGCAACGCGCGGGCCATTTCGCCGATCTCGTCGCGGCGCGTGAGCTGGCGCACCTCGATGTCGTGATCGTGATCGGCAAGCCGCGTCATGAGCCCCGTCATCTTCACGATCGGCCGGGTGATCAGCCGCGAGGTCATGCGGATCACGAACAGGCCGAAGAGAAGGCAGGCAAGAAGGGACCCGACATCGATCCACCTGGTAATGCGCAGCTGCCGGTCGACCTTGGCATTGCGCTCATCCAGCAGCGCGCGTTCGGTGGAAGCCATCGTGTCGATGAGCTTCCGCATGTCTTCCGTCTTCACGGTCCGGTTCGCGAAATAACGCGCCTGGATCGCCTCCCGCACGGCAAGAGCCTCGGGTGTCGCTCCGTGGTCGGCGGCGCGCATCGGGCGCAATGCCAGCGTGACCGCTTCGTCGCGCCATTGATCGAGGGCCTCCTGCAGGCGGTCCAGACGCCCCTGCTGCAGCGGGTTATCGACCGTCAGGCGCCGCAGCGTCGCGAGGTTGCTCGACAGCGCGGCATCCGCGGCCTCGAAGTCGGTGTACTCGCCTTCGTCGTGGCTCAGCAGGTAGCCGCGCACGGCAGACTGCCGCGCCCGTGCCGCATCGCTCACGTCCGACAGGGTCACCAGGACCACATAGGTGTGCGAAGACCAGTTCCGGCTTTCGGCCTCGCCCCCGATCGACGCGAGGTTGGCGAGGTTGGTGGTGACGAAGAGCGCCAGGAGCGCGCCGATGGCGAGGAGGATCTTGTTCTGCAACGGCTGGTCGGCCAGCCAGGTGTTCCGCTTGGGGGGCGTCGGCATGCGTGGATCGCTGGTTCCGGAAATGGAGGCGTCTTCGTCTCCGTTGGTACACCCAACGGGCGTTTCCGTCCGTGGGGCGTGGCTCATTATGTGACGCCCGTCACGCGCCGTCGTGGCGCCTCCGGCGCCACGACGGCGCAAGCAGCGTACCGCGACGTACGGCGATCGCCAGGCAGACGGCGGTCACCATGGAGCACAGGCCGAGGGCGGCCACCGATGCCTCGGCTCCGAACGCGCCGCCGGTCAGCCAGTCCGGTCCCCGCATATGCGAGGCGAGCAGGCCGTGCTGCTCGAAGCCCGACACGGGGATGCCGTAAAAGGGGCCCTGCGCCACGTTCCAGGCCGCGTGCGCGCCCATGCAAACCCAGAGGGATCGGGTTACGTGGTAGAGCAGGCCGAACAACAATCCCGCCTCGAGCGCGATGGCCAGGGCGCTCCAGGTGGTGGCGTTCGGGTTCCAGAGGTGAAGACCGCCGAACACCGCAGCCGAGAGGAGCAGCGCGGCCCAGGTGCCGAGCCCTTCCTCGACGATGCGGAAAATGACGCCACGGCTGACGATTTCCTCGCCCACGCCGGCACCCACGCCCATGACCAGCACGGGACCGAGCCAGTGCACGTCGCCGTTGACGCCGTCGACCACGTACGCGCCCAGCGCCCACAGAGTACCCACGACCAGGGAGAAGAGGATGGCGCCCCCTGCGATGCCGAGCAGGACGTGAGGCACGGCTTTCCGCGCGGCCAGTTCGTCGACACGCCGGTTCTCGATGCTGCGGACGAGCAACCAGTACGCAAGGACGACCGGGGCCAGGCGGAGCGCCTCGATCAGCGGCGTGACCTGATCGAAGGGGATGCTGCCGCGGGGCAGGCCGAGGCCGGCGTAGACGCGTCCGGCGATGAAGCCGAGCACGGTCATCGTGACGAAGAAGGCGACGATGCGGCCCAGGGGAGAGCGCAGGAGCCGAAGGGGCAGGGACGGCGGCGTCGCGACGGTGGGTTCGGCAGGCATGCGGCTCTCGCTCGGTGGGCTTGCAGCCGCAGTCTACGCAGGCATGATGGTGTTCCGATACAAGCCGCCACGCCCCGCCTGAGCTAAGGTCGCGAAGGCGCACATTCTACCGCTTTCCTGGATCGACCCCGATGGCCATCCCGCCCGACAACGACCCGTCCAGTCCGCAGAACCGGCGAGAGCAGACGTTCCCGCGGCTCAACGACGAGATGGCCGCGCGACTCGTGAAATACGGCGTCGAGGAAACCGTGCCGGCAGGCACCGTCCTGTTCCGCCGGGGCGATCGCCGCATCGACTATTTCTTCGTGATCGAGGGCAGCATCGAGATCTACGACCTCGACAAGGAAGGCCAGCCGAACGTGTTCACGGTGCACGGGCCGAGCCAGTTCACCGGTGAGGTCGACCTGTTCAGTGAGAGGCAGGTCATGGTGAACGGCCGCACCGGATCGGACACGCGCCTCGTGCGCGTGGACCCGGTCGGGTTCCGGAAGCTCGTTTCCGGGGAGCCGGACATCGGCGAAATCATCATGCGTGCCTTCATCCTGCGCCGCGTCGGGCTGATCCAGAGCGGGCAGGGCGGTGTGATCCTCGCCGGCTCCTCGCACGCCGCCGATACCATACGCCTGCGCAGCTTCCTCATCCGCAACGGCTATCCGTACCGGTTGCTCGACACCGACGTCGACGAGGATGCCGTGCACCTGCTGGACTGCCTCGGCCTCCGTCCGTCGGAGTGCCCCGTGGTGGTCATGCCGGACCGCCGCGTCCTGCGTTGTCCGAGCACGTCGCAGCTTGCGGACGAGCTGGGCATCACCATCCTGCTCGACAGCGAACACGTGCACGACGTGGCGGTGATCGGTGCAGGTCCGGCCGGGTTGGCCGCCGCCGTGTACGCCGCGTCGGAAGGGCTGGACACGCTGGTGCTCGAGGCCCTGGCGCCGGGCGGACAGGCGGGCACCAGCTCGAAGATCGAGAATTACCTCGGTTTCCCCACCGGCATCTCGGGCCAGGCGCTGGCGGGGCGGGCGCAGGTGCAGGCGATGAAGTTCGGTGCGCACATGGCCATCGCGCGGTCCGTGCAGGCCATGGACTGCGCGAAGCATCCCTACCGCCTGCTGCTCGACGACGGCACGTCGGTGCGCGCCCGGGCGGTGGTGGTCGCCACGGGCGCCCGCTACCGTAAGCTGGACCACCTCGAGTACGAACGGTTCGAAGGCCAGGGTATCCATTACGCCGCGACGGCGATGGAGGCGACGCTCTGCGCCGGCGAGGAAGTGGTTGTCGTCGGTGGCGGCAACAGCGCCGGACAGGCGGCGGTGTTCCTTGCCCGCACCGCGGCGCACGTGCACATTCTGGTGCGCAGCGACGGGCTGGCTGCAACCATGTCCGACTACCTGGTGCAGCGTATCGCGCAGTCGCCACGAATCACGCTGCATACCCGCTGCCAGGTGGATCACCTGGACGGCGATGCCTACCTGCGCGAAGTGGGTTGGCGATGCGCGGATGGCGCACAGAAGCGGATCAAGGCGGGTAGCCTGTTCGTCATGATCGGCGCGGAGCCCAACACCGCCTGGCTGGACGGCTGCCTCGATCTCGACCGGAAAGGGTTCGTGCTGACCGGGCGGGACGCGGACGGCTACGCCACGCCCTCACCCTTCGCCACCACGCTCCGGGGCGTGTTCGCCGTGGGCGACGTGCGCTCGGGATCGATCAAGCGCGTGGCGTCCAGCGTGGGCGAGGGGTCGGTGGTGGTGCAGGCCATCCACCGCTTCCTCAATCCCTCGCCAGTGTGAACAGGCCCTAGATCTCGACCGAGGCCGCGTGCTCGCGCGTGGCCGAGAATCGCACCGTCGGCCAGCGCTCCTGCGCGAGTTGGAGGTTCACGCGGGTAGGCGCGAGGTAGACCAGTTCGCCGGCGGCATCGATGGCGAGGTTTCCGGCGTTCTTCTCCCGGAACTCCTCGAGCTTCTTCGCGTCGTCGCAGTGGATCCAGCGCGCCGTGGCCACGCCCACCTGTTCGAACGTGGCGTCCACGTTGTATTCGTCCTTCAGTCGGTAGGCCACCACGTCGAACTGCAGCACGCCGACCGCTCCCAGGATCAGGTCGTTCGACATCAGCGGCCGGAAGAACTGCGTGGCACCTTCTTCCGACAGCTGTGCGAGACCCTTCTGCAGGGCCTTCATCTTCATGGGATCGCGCAGGCGCGCACGCCGGAAGAGTTCGGGCGCGAAGTTGGGAATACCGGTGAAGGAAAGCGGTTCGCCCTCGGTGAACGTGTCGCCGATGGTGATGGTGCCGTGGTTGTGCAGGCCGATGACGTCGCCGGGATAGGCACGCTCCACGATCTCGCGGTCCGAGGCCATGAAGGTGAGCGCGTTGGCGATGCGCACCTCCTTGCCGGTGCGCGTCTGTTGCATCTTCATGCCGGCGGTATACGTGCCCGAGCACACGCGCATGAACGCCACGCGGTCGCGGTGGGCGGGATCCATGTTTGCCTGGATCTTGAACACGAAACCGGTCAGTTTCTCCTCCTCCGGCTTCACTTCGCGCGTGAGGGTAGCGCGCGGACGCGGGGAGGGCGCGTGCTCCACGAAGAAATCGAGAAGCAGCTGCACGCCGAAGTTGTTCACGGCGGAACCGAAGAATACCGGCGTCTGCTTGCCGGCCAGATATGCCTCCACGTCGAACGGATTCGATGCGCCGAGCACGAGTTCCAGTTCCTCGCGCAGTTCGTCGAGGGCCGCCTGGCCGATCTTCGCGGCGAGTTCGGGATGGTCCAGCCCCTTGAAGATCGTGGAGTCCTGGCGGGTGAAGTTCTTGCCGGGCTCGAACACGTGCACCTCGTCCAGCAGCACGTGATACACGCCCTTCAGGCGCGAACCCATGCCGATGGGCCATGTCACCGGGGCACAGGCAATGCCGAGGACCGATTCGACTTCGTCGAGCAGCTCGATCGGCGAGCGGCCCTCACGGTCGAGCTTGTTGATGAAGGTCATGATCGGCGTGTCGCGCAGGCGGCAGACCTCCATGAGCTTGATGGTGCGTTCCTCGACACCCTTGGCGCAGTCGATGACCATCAGCGCCGAATCGACCGCCGTCAGCACGCGATAGGTGTCTTCCGAGAAGTCCGCGTGACCCGGGGTGTCGAGCAGGTTCACGATCGCCTGGTTGTACGGGAACTGCATGACCGAGGACGTGACCGAGATGCCGCGCTCCTTTTCCAGGGCCATCCAGTCCGAGGTGGCATGCCGTGCGGCCTTGCGGCTCTTCACCGATCCGGCCATCTGGATGGCGCCTCCGAACAGGAGGAGCTTCTCGGTCAGGGTGGTCTTGCCCGCGTCGGGATGGCTGACGATGGCGAAGCTGCGCCGGCGGCGGGTTTCGGTGAGGTGTGCGGACATCGGTCTGGGGTCGCTGATTCGGGCTAACCCCCTATTCTAGCAGGGGTTAGGTCCCGGTGCCGGGCCACTGGCCGGTGTAGGAGCCGGTGTAGGAGCCGCTATAGCGGCGAGGAAACTTGCCCCGCGGATGGCCTGTGGCAATGGCTTCCACCGCTTCACCGCCACGTCGGCTTCTCGCCGCCATGGCGGCTCCTACATGTACTTATGGACATCTGGACGTCTAAACGTCTGTTGACATGGCAGGCATCCATGCGTATCGTCGGTTCCACTCATCGAGACCGGCTGAGGGACAGGCCCTTTGAAGCCGGGGCAACCTGCGGATTTCCGCGACGGTGCCAACTCCTGCGGGGCGTGTGTCACGCCAGCCGATAGATGGGAATGTCCGTTCGGGGGCACGCGTCTGCGTACCCGTGGCGCAGGCAGACCTACCGGTTCCGCAGGGGCTCGATCCCGACAGGAACCGGACATGCCAGCAGAGCCCGCCACAGTGATCTCCCTCTCCCCCGTGGCCACACCCGTCACGTCTCGTCGCGCCTCCGACCTCACCGAGCAGCGCGGCACCCGGCGCGTCGTCATTTCCCCGAAGTACGGCAGCGATCCCGTGGGGGTGGATGTGCGCTACCTGTGGTGCGGTGCGCCGGACGCCCCTACCGTCATCGTGCAGGGAGGCATCTCCGCCGATCGTGACGTGTGCGCGGGCCGCGATCGCGCCGCAGGCTGGTGGGACGCCCTGGTGGCGGAAGGCGCCGCCATCGACCTGACCGCCTGCCGCGTGCTTTCCATCGACTGGCTGGTGCCGGCGGATATGGAAGGTGTGGCGTCGGTGTCCAGCGAGGACCAGGCGGCCGCGCTCGCCGCGCTGGTGGACGAACTGGGCGTGGGTCGCGTGCAGGCGTTCGTCGGGTCGTCCTACGGCGCCATGGTCGGCCTCGCCTTTGGCGCCCTGTACCCCGGCAAGGTCAAGTCCCTGGTGCTCCTGGCGGGGGCGCACCGTCCGCATCCTCTCGCCACCGCGCAACGCTCGGTGCAGCGCGGCATCGTGCGGCTCGGACTCGCATCGGGGCGCACCGGCGAGGCCCTGGCCCTCGCCCGCCAACTCGCCATGACCACGTACCGCGGCAGCGAGGAATTCTCGCGCCGTTTCGCCGCCGGCCCCGAGCTTCGCGACGGTCGTTTCCATTTCCCTGTGGAGGACTATCTCGAACACGCCGGGCGCCGCTTCGTCGAGAGGTTCGACCCCGAGCGCTTCCTTGCGCTGTCCGAATCGATCGATCTGCACGACGTCGCACCGGAGCAGATCACGGCACCCGCCACGCTGGTCGGATTCCCGTCCGACCGGCTCGTGCCGCTGGCCGATCTGTGCGAACTCCAGCGCCGTCTCGGCGGCACCGCCACCCTCGAGGTGCTGGATTCGCCCTTTGGACACGACGCCTTCCTCAAAGAAACCGTGCAGCTCGCGCCCGTGCTGCGTCAGGCACTCAACGACTGTTGCGGAGACCACTGAGCCATGACCGATTCCCGTCGTCCCTCGACCCGCGCCGTGCGCGCCGGCATCGAATGCGATACGCAGCATGGCGCGGTCGTGCCGCCGTTGCACCTTTCCACGAATTACACATTCGAAGGCTTCGGCCGCAAGCGCGCTTACGATTACTCTCGTAGCGGCAATCCCACACGCGATCTTCTCGCCGAAGCGCTTACCGAACTCGAAGAGGGCGCGGGCGCGGTCGTCACGGGCACCGGCATGTCGGCGGTGGCACTGGCGCTGGAGCTCGTGCCGGCCGGGGCTCTCGTGCTCGCCGCCCATGATTGCTACGGCGGCACCTGGCGTCTGCTGGATGCATGGGCGCGCAAGGGGCGCTTTCAGGTGCGCTTCGTCGATTTCACCGATCCGGCGGCGCTTGCCGACGGCCTGGCTGCGCGGCCCGCGCTTGTCTGGATCGAGACGCCCTCGAATCCGTTGCTGCGCATTACCGACGTGCGCCACGTCGCACAGGCCGCGCGTGCCGCCGGTGCGCTGACGGTGGTGGACAACACCTTCCTTTCGCCGGCGTTGCAGCAGCCGTTGAAGCTCGGTGCCGACGTGGTCGTGCATTCCACCACCAAATACATCAACGGCCACAGCGACGTCGTGGGCGGCGCGGTCATCGCCGCGGATCCGGCGGTGGCCGAACAGCTCAAGTGGTGGGGCAACTGCAACGGCGTGACCGGCTCGCCGTTCGACAGCTATCTCACACTGCGCGGCGTGCGCACGCTGTCCGTGCGCCTGCGGGCACATGAGGAGAACGCGCGCCGCATCGCCAGCGTGCTCGACGGCCACGACGCCGTCGAGCAGGTCTACTACCCAGGCCTTGCCGCGCATCCGGGCCATACGCTGGCCCAGCGCCAGCAGTACGGGTTCGGTGCCATGCTGAGCTTCGAAGTTGCCGGCGGCACCGATGCCATCGAAGCCTTCGTCGACGGCCTGCGCTACTTCTCGCTCGCGGAGTCGTTGGGCGGGGTGGAAAGCCTCGTGGCGCATCCGGCCACGATGACGCATGCGGCCATGACGCCGGAGGCGCGCCGGGTGGCCGGCATCGCCGACAACCTATTGCGTCTGTCGGTCGGCATCGAGGACGGCGACGACCTCATCGAAGACATCGAGGCGGGGCTCGCTCGCGCCGCGGCGGTCGCTTCGGCGGTCTCGAAACGCAAGGTCGGCGCATGAGCGCGGTCGCCATCGCTCCCGCAACGGAGGCTCCCTGTACGGCCGTGGTGCTGCTCGGCACCGGCGTCGTGGGCCGCGCGTTGCTGACGCTGCTCGGCACGCCGGCTGCACGCTCCTTGCGCCTCGTGGGCGCGGCCAATTCGAAACGCCAGCACGTGCTCGCCGACGGGGTGTCGCCCGCCGAGGTATCGGAGCGGCTGGCCCGCGGTCGGGAAGAGCGCGACGATGCGCCGCTGCTCGCGGCCCTGGATGCGACCGGCGCTGTTCGCAAGGTCGTCATCGACGCGACCGCCTGTGCAGTGGAAGCCAGCCGGCATCCCGAGTGGCTGGCGGCGGGCTACCACGTCGTCACCGCGAACAAGGCGCTGGCCGGGGGGCCGTTGCCCGGCTGGCGCGCGCTGCAAAAGGCCGCCGCCGATGGCATGGTCTACGGCGATGCCGCCACCGTAGGGGCCGGCTTGCCGGTACTCTCCACGCTGCGTCGCCTGCGCAGCTGCGGCGACAGCCTGCTCACCCTCGAAGGCGTTTTCTCCGGTTCCTTGTCCTGGTTGTTCAACCAGTACGACGGTAGCCGTCCGTTCTCCGAACTCCTGCGCGATGCCCGGCGCCTCGGTTTCACCGAGCCCGACCCGCGCTCGGATCTCTCCGGCGAAGACGTGGCGCGCAAGCTGTTGATCATCGCGCGCAACGCGGGCTTCGCGCTTGGAACCGACGAAGTGGAAGTGGAAAGCCTCGTACCGGCCGCGCTGCGCGACGTGAGCACGAGCGACTTCCTCGATCGGCTCGACGAACTCGACGAACCGCTGCGCAGGCGGCACGCGGAAGCGAGGGCCAACGGCAAGGTGCTGCGCTATCTCGCACGCCTCAATCAGCGTGGACGCGCACGCGTGGGGCTGGTGGAAGTCGCCCCCGATCACCCGGCGGCCCGCCTCAGCGGCACCGACAACCAGTTCGCCCTCACCACCACGCGCTACCACGCCACGCCGCTGGTCATCCAGGGGCCGGGCGCGGGGCCGGAAATCACGGCGCAAGCCCTGCTGGGCGACGTCCTCGCCCTGTAGGAGCCGCTATAGCGGCGAGGAAACCTCGCGACACTCGGTCCATTCGCGTAGCGAATGCATGTTTCCAGCGGCTGGCGCCGTTTTGCGCAGAGCCTGCGGCTCGGAGGGTGAGGCCCGAGCCTTCGGTGCCCACCCTCGCTGCTCAGACAGGTCCTCCGCGTTCGGAAAGGAAAGTCCGCTGACGCGGCCCATGTACTTATTTGGCCTACGGCCGCTCTCTTGTGCGTAACTCGCCTCGAGGGTGGACACCGAAGACTCTCGCGATGACTGAGGCGAATGGTCGGGAAAGCCGGCTCGGCAGCCGCGATGCCGCGCGCCCCCCTCACCGTCGTGCCCGCGAAGGCGGGCACCCAGCGACTTACGCGGACGATCGCCGCAACAACAACCAGCGCGACCTCAAAGACAACGCGCCATCTCACCGTCCGGGTGCTGGCTACCCGACCACGGCGCAGGCGCCGCTGCGAGGCCGAAAGGCGAGCCCTCCCTACGAAGCAACGCACAACAGGGGCCCGAGAAAAGCCGCCCCGCCCGGCAACGCGCGAAGAACCAAAAAAAACCGCCCCGAAGGGCGGTTCTCGTTACCGGTGGCCGGTGATCGTCTCGGCCTCGTCCGCGCTGGGCGGAAGGGGCGGTTCGCCGGGTTCCAGATCGTCGTGGTGAAAGCGCGCGGCTTCCACCATCGGCGTGCGCCAGCCGGCGGCAATGCCCCAGAAGTAGAAGATGGCGCCGATCACGGCGACCAGGGCGAGGTCGTAACCGTAGGGAATGTAGTCGCGGCCGCCGAACGTCTTGCTGCCGGCCCACGACACGAACGCGATGACGGGCAGGTAGACGATGAGCCACCAGGCGCCTTTCAGGTGCTTGCCGAACTCTTCCCAGCCGCTCTTGGCGGTGTAGTAGAAGTACAGCGGCAGCGCCACGACCATCAGCAGGATGATTTCGCCGGTCAGCGGCCACTTCGCCCAGTAGAGCAGTTCCGTGGCGAAGATGAAGGCCAGGGCGGCGAGCACCGGCAGCCCCGGAATGCGCAGCGGACGCTTCAGTTCCGGCGCGGTGCGGCGAAGCGTCATGACGCTCACGGGGCCGGTGAGGTAGGAGATGATGGTCGACACCGAGATCACCGCCGCCAGCGTGCCCCAGCCGCGGAAGAAGAACAGGAAGATGAAGCTGACGACGAGGTTGAGCCACATCGCCGGGCGCGGGATACCGAAACGCGGATGGATTTGGCCGAAGATCTTCGGCAGGTGGCCGTTGCGTTCCATCGCGTAGATCATGCGCGCCGTGGTGGCGGTGTAGGTGGCGCCGGTTCCGCTCGGGCTGACGAACGCGTCGGCGTACAGCAGGATGGCCATCCAGTTGATCATCAGCGCCGTGGCCAGCTGGGCGAAGGGCGACGCGTATTCCAGGCCGGCCCAGCCGTTACCGAGCTGGTCCGGAGGCACGGCACCGATGAACGCGACCTGCAGCAGCACATACACCACGGTGGCCAGGAGGATCGAGCCGATGACCGCGAGCGGCACGCTGCGGCCCGGGTTGCGCGCTTCGCCCGCGAGGTTCACGGGGCTCTGGAAGCCGTTGAAGCTGAAGACGATGCCCGAGATGGCCACGGCGGTGAGGATCGACGAGATGTCGATCGCGTGCGTGCCCCCATGCGCGCCGATGGCGAAGTTGCCCGGGTTGTAGCTGGTGGCGATCAGTGCGATGCCGGTGGCGGCGGGAACGACGAGCTTGAAGACCGTGATCGCCGTGTTGCTCTTGGCGAACAGCTTCACGCTCCAGAAATTCAGGAAGAAGTACACCAGCACCAGCACCACGGCGATAGCCAGGCCGGGAGGCGTGAGTTCGCCATGGCCGTTGGTCACCACGTAAAGATCTTTCGTCCAGGCGGCCCATTCCCAGGGCCAGGACGCCATGTACTGGACGGAGGCCTCTGCCTCGACCGGGATCACCGAGACGATGGCGATCCAGTTCGCCCAGCCGGCGATGAAACCGACGAGGGAGCCATGGGAATAGTGTCCATAGCGCACCATGCCGCCGGACTCGGGGAACATCGCGCCCAGTTCCGCGTAGGTGAGGGCGATGAAGAGAATGATGACGGCGCCGATGATCCAGGCATAGATGGCTCCGGGGCCGGCGAGCTGGGCGGCGTGCCAGGCACCGAACAGCCAGCCTGAGCCGATGATCGAGCCCAGGCCGGTAAGCATGAGGGCAAAGGCGCCGACGTCGCGGCGGATAGCGCTATGAGACATGGTGACTCCGGTCGAACGGGCAGGGCGGTAGCCCGGCCCAGGGCGGCACAAGGGCCGGATGATGACAGCCCTGGCCCGTCATGTCAGCCGGCGGTTGCCGTCCCCAACCGTCGTCGCGTCGATATACACTGACCGACGCGGTAAGGGACGAAGGGGTTCGGATGCATTCGAGGTGGGTGGCCATTGGCATGTTGCTCATTGCCTCGTCGGTATGCGGCGCCGCCGCAGCCGCGGAGCAATGGAGCGACAAGGGCCGGCTGGTCGATTCGGAGTCATACGACCGTACCGCCAAGGGTTTCTACTTCACGCTGTACCCCGGCGAGGACCCCGTGGAGGCCGTGCGGCGGTGCGCCATAGCCATGCGGGAACTCGGCCACCTGGCGTCAGTCTCGTGCTTCGCCTATACGAGCAAGCAGCGTTTCGAGACCCGCCGTGGAAAACTGCGGGTGTGCTACACGGCCGTCGCGAACTGGTGGGGCGAGGACGAACCGGTGCGGGTGGAGACCGTGGATCGCCTGCCGAGGCTCTGCCCGGCGCGCTGACGCTAGTCAGCACTCGATGACATTCACCGCCAGGCCGCCGCGCGAGGTTTCCTTGTATTTGTCCTTCATGTCGCGGCCGGTGTCGCGCATGGTGGCGATGACCTTGTCGAGCGACACATGGTGCTTGCCATCGCTCTTGAGTGCCATGCGGCTCGCATTGATCGCCTTCACCGCGCCCATCGCGTTGCGTTCGATACAGGGAATCTGCACCAGTCCGCCGATCGGGTCGCAAGTGAGGCCGAGGTTGTGTTCCATGCCGATTTCGGCGGCGTTCTCCACCTGAGTGACGGAACCGCCCAGGGTTGCCGCGAGGCCACCCGCAGCCATTGAACACGCCACGCCCACCTCGCCCTGGCAGCCGACCTCGGCGCCGGAAATCGAGGCGTTTTCCTTGTAGAGGATGCCGATGGCACCGGCCGTGAGCAGGAACTCGACCACGCCCTCTTCCGACGCACCCGGGCAGAAGTGCCGGTAGTAGTGCAGCACCGCGGGCACGATGCCGGCGGCCCCGTTGGTCGGTGCCGTGACGACGCTGCCGCCGGCGGCGTTTTCCTCGTTCACGGCGAGCGCGTAGAGGTTCACCCAGTCCAGGATGGTGAGCGGGTCGCGCAGCGACGCTTCCGGCTGGGCGCGTAGCTCCGCGGCCATGGCGGGCGCGCGGCGGTTCACCTTCAGACCACCCGGCAGGACACCGGGGGAGCGCAAGCCGCGCGCCACGCAGTCCTGCATGGCCTTCCATATCCGGAGGAGTCCGGCGCGGGTGTCGGCTTCCGGGCGCCAGATGCTCTCGTTGCGCATCATCAGCTGTGCGATGGTGAGACCGTGCTCCTTGCACAGCGACATCAGCTCGTCGCCGGTGGAGAACGGGTAGGGCTGCTCGCTCGTATCGGCCACGATGCGGTCTTCCGCCGCCTCATCGGGATTGACCACGAAGCCGCCGCCCACCGAGTAGTAGTCGCGGGTGGCCAGCTCGTTGCCTTCCGCGTCATAAGCGGAAAAGCGCATGCCGTTCGTGTGGAACGGAAGCTTTTGGCGCTTGTTGAAGACCAGATCGCCCTTCTCGTCGAACGGGATCTCGTGGCGCCCCAGAATGCGGATGCGCTTGCTCGAGCGGATGCGTTCGAGCGTGGCGGGAATCGTGTCCGGGTCGACGCGGTCGGGCCACTCGCCCTCGAAGCCGAGCAGCACGGCCTTGTCGGTGCCGTGACCTCGGCCGGTCATGGCCAGCGAGCCGAACAGTTCGCAGCGCACGCGCGCCACGCGTTCGAGCACGCCTTTTTCCTCCAGCCAGTGTTCGGCGAAGCGCGCGCCGGCGCGCATCGGGCCCACGGTATGGGACGAGGACGGGCCGATGCCGATCTTGAAGAGGTCGAAGACGCTGACTGCCATGGGCTTGGGGGACGTTGGCTATGGGAGGTGACCGGTTATTCTACGCTCCCGCGTTCCGCGACCCCATACACACGCGAATGTCTCGTTTCGTCCTTTTCCAGCGCGATGACTGCCACCTTTGCGATCAGGCCCTGGCCCTGCTGGCGGAGGTCGGTTTTCCGGATTTCGACTCGGCCTGGATCGATGACGACGAGGCGCTGGAGGCGCGCTACGGCACACGTGTGCCGGTGCTGCGGCGAAACGACGGCGCGGAGCTGGACTGGCCGTTCGACGTGGCGGCGGTCAAGGCTCTCGCCTCGTAGGAGCGCACCCTGCGCGCGACAGCCTTTCGCGTCTGTCTCGAAGGCGTGCGCGCCAGATCCGGGTCACGGCCTCGAACATGTCGCGCGCAGGGCGCGCTCCTACGGGGCGGGGCCGGTCTTCAGCCGCCGCAGGATCTCCTCGCGCGCCTCGCGCAGGATCGAATCCCGGTCGAGGGCGGCCACGACGCCGGCCACGGCGCGCTTGGCACCGTGTTCGCCCCACGACTTGCCCGATATCAGGTAGTGCTCCGCGGCGCGGCCGATCAGGACGGTGGCATACCATCCCAGCGCCCCCTGGGCCGCGGCGGTGACCACGATCGACAAACCGCCGCTCAGGCCCTTCAGCGCCGACGCCACCAGCTGCACGCCCCACACGGCGCCCATCAGCGCGGCCAGTTGCGTGGTGATGACGGCGACGAGGCGACCCGATTCGCTGCGGGTGAGGGGCAGGCCGTAGACACGCCCGAGTTGGACCACCATCGCGGCGTCCAACCCGCCCGCCAGGAGCAGATCCGCGACGGGGACAGGATTCAGGGCGACGGCCATCGCCTTGGCGATGCAGTACTGGCGGATGACCCGGCTGGCTACGTCGCGCCGCGCGGCCGCGATACGCTCGCTCACCTGATCGGTGAGCCGCCCCGCGAAAAGCCCGGCGTTGATGGCGGACAGCGCCTTGCCCTCGCGTTTCGCGATGGCGAGCAGGCGGTCCTTCAGGGCCACGACGTCGGGAGGCCGCGGCAAGCTGCTTCGCCGTTCGTGTCCTTCGGCGTCCACCTCCACCACGTCGCGCGGCGCGGGCCGCGCCGCCACGGCCATCACGTCCTCGGGCGCGACCAGCCCGGCGGCGTGCTCCCGCAGGCGCGACAGCAAGCCCTCCCTCTCGTCTTCGCCGTAACGGTCGGACTTGTTGAGGACGAGCAGCAGCGGTCGTTTCGTTGTCGACAGCGCACGCAGCGCATCGCGCTCCTCGCGGGTGAGGTCGCCATCGGCGACGAACACGATGAGGTCGCAGACTTCGGCGACCTCGAAGGCCAGCTTTTCGCGCGCCTCGCCACCGAGTTCGTTGATACCGGGCGTGTCGATGAGCGTGAGGCCCGCCGCCGCGGCTTCGTCCAGCCGCGCCGCATCGGCGTCGGTGGTGGTGCCGTGCAACACGCCGACAGCGAAGGCGTCGCGTCCGAGGAGGGCGTTGCCCAGCGCGGACTTGCCGGCGGATACGCGACCGAACACGGCCACGTGGAGTTCCTCGTTCTCCAGCCGGTCGAGCATGCGTTCGACGCGCTGGAAATCCGCCGCCATCGCCTGGCGCACGTCGGCGGGAATCGAGGGGTCGGCGAGCAGATCACGGAGGCTGGCAGCCACCGCGCCGCCACGCTCGTCGGGAACGGGCGCGGCATCCCCGCCGCGCCGGAAGCGCGAGGCGATGCCACGCAGGCGGTCGCGCCAGTCCACCGTATGCCGCTTACTTGGGCAGCAGGTTCAGCGTGCCGTTGACGAGAACCTCGTCGGCGATGGTGGAGGTGTCCTTGTAGTCGCCGCTACCCACACCGAAATCGAGGCGCTTCAGCGTGCCGGTCACGGAAAGACGGGCACCGCCGGGATTCGGATTGAACACGACCTTCAACGCAAGCGGTTTCGTGACCCCGTGCAGCGTGAGATTGCCGTTCGCCACGACGTCGCCCTTCGCGTCCTTGCTGAACCCGGTGGTGACATAGTGTGCCTTCGGAAACTTCGACGTGTCGAAGAAGTCGGGGGTGGGCAGAGCCTTGTCGCGGTCGCCATCGCCGGTTTTTGCCGTGGCGAGGTCGACCGTCACGTCGAATTTCGACGTGGAAAGATTGGCGGGGTCGTAGCTGATGGTCGCGTCGAACTTGCCGAAGATGCCATCGAACTGCTGACCCTGAAACTTGCCGCTGAAACCGAGCGTGCTGCCTGGCCCCACCTGGTAGTCCGCCGCGGCGGCGGTGAGGGGCAGGGCCAGTGCGAGGCCGAGCAGGGACAGACGGCGGATCGTCGGGTTCATGGGGTTTCTCCAGGAGAGGTGGATGTGCTCCGCTTTGCGCGGCCGAAGGGCAGCATGCGGCGGAGGGTGTCGTCGCGGTCGACGACATGGTGTTTCAAGGCCCCGCCGACATGTGCGACCAGCACGAGGAGCAGGAACCAGAACAGGTAGATGTGGACGTTCGCCAGTGTGTCCGACCAGGCCTCGTTTTTCTCGACCAGCGCAGGCAGGTTGAACAGCTTGAAGTACTGCAGCGGATAACCGTGCGCCGAATTGAAAGCCCAGCCGCTGAGCGGGATGGCGACGATCAGCAGATAAAGGAAACCGTGCACGGCATGCGCGGCCACCCGCTGCCACCCCGGCGCCGGCTCGTCCGGCGGACGGCGGTCGATGGCCCGCCACAGGAGGCGCAGGAAGAACAGCGCCAGCACGGTGAGACCGATCGACTTGTGCAGCGCGAACATGTTGATCTTGTGTAGCGATGGCTTCAGGCCGTCCATCCAGTAGGCGAAGGCACCGTTGCCCAGGATGAGCAGCGCCATCGTCCAGTGGAATGTCTTGACGACGGTGCTCCAGCGGGTGGGGTCACTGCGCAGGGACATCGGAGGTTTCCTTGTCGTTGGAGCGAGGCGCTTCGCCACCTCGGATGGCTTCGATCTCCAGCCAGACCGATACGTCGGTGCCGATGGAGCCGCGGTTCGCCGTCATGCCGTAGGCCGTGCGATCGAGTGTGACCTGCGAGGAAAAACCCGCCACGGTGTGCAGGCCGTAGATGGTCTTGCCCACTCGGTTCACGCGAAACGGCAGATCCACGGGCAGGGTCGTGCCGCGCAAGGTGAGTTTGCCGTGCACCACGCCTTCGTCGTCGCTGCGTTTCTCCACCGACTCGCTGACGTACTGCGCGAAGCGGGCCTTGTCGCTGTCGAGAAGGCTGGAGCCGCGTACGGCCTTGTCCCATCCGGCGTCGCCCATGTCGACGGAAGCCATGTCGATGGTGGCCCGTACCGATGACTTCGACCAGTCGTCCCTGTCGAACACAATCGTGCCTTCCGTGATGCGCAGGCGGCCGAAGGAGCGGGAGAAACCGTTGTGATCGACGTTGAAGACCACCTGGCTGTGCACCGGATCGATGCTGTAGGTGACCGGTGTCGCCGACGCCGCCAGCGGTCCGAGCGCGAGGAGCATGGGAAGGAGGTGGCGGGCATGACGCATGCGTGGTGGCCTGTCGCATGAAGGCCGGAACACCGACCGATGGGAAGAGTGTGGCGCGAGACGATTGCCTTGTCAGCCCGCCGGTCGTGAACGCATCGTTCTCTCAGCGATTCCGAAGCGCCTCGCCGGTCAATTCGGCCAGCTGGCGAAGGCGCGCCGCGCCGGCGTCGCCCAGCAATTCGCGCATGCGGGCGCTGGCGTCCTCCTGGTCGAGCGTCTGCCGCTCGGCCAGGGTGGCGGCCAGCGCCCTGCCGAAACTGTCGAAAATCAGCGCATAGGCAAAAGCGTGCAAGACACCGCCGCCGAGCGTGCCCAGGCCCGGGAAGGCCTTCAACGCATTGCCCGCGATCGCGAGTACCACGGAGGTACCGGTGCGCAAGGTCATGCGAACTTGTCGCAAGAGGCTGTCGATCTCCACATCCGTGACGCGAACGTCGTGGAGCGCCGCCAGGGCGCGCACCATGCCCGTGGCGAGCGCCCCCTGGATGACGAGGTCGCTGCCGGGCGCCACGGCCGCCATGGCGCCGACGATCGCGCGACGCGCATAACGGTGCACGATGCGCTGGGCTTCCTCGTCGCGATAGGCGCGTTCGCGCTCGCCCGTCCGCTCGTGCAGGCCTGCCAGAACCGCATTCTCGCGCCGGGCCTCCAGGGCGGACGCGCCGGGCGCCAGCAGGCGGTCCAGCGCATCGCGGAGCGGTCGCACGTTCGCGGCCCTCCGCCGCGTCACCTCTTCCGTGCTGCCGTCCGCCAGGTGCCGCGTGAAGCGCTCCTCGCCGCCCGCGCTGATCGCGACTACTGCGTCGGGAATGCCGCCGGCCTGTTCGCGCACGTGGTCGATGATGCGATCCAGCTCTTCGGCGTTCCACTGGTCGGCCTTGTTCACCGCGAGCACCAGCGGTTTGCCGAAGTCGCCCAGCCAGCGCAGTTCCTCGCCCTGCGTACGCGTGAGATCGCCCGCACAGACGTATACGACGGCATGCGCACGCAGCGCTTCCTCGCGCGCCATGCGCTCGCGGGCCTCGCCGTCGGCTTCCGACGAGCCGGGCACGTCCGCGACGGTCCAGTCCTGGCCGTCCACGGTCGTGTCGTAGGTGGCGACCTCGCGTGTGGTTCCTCCGCGCGCGTCGCGCGCCGGCGTGGCGCCGGGGACCAGCGCCGCGATCAGGGTGGACTTGCCGGTGGAAATTTCCCCGAACACCGCGAGATACGTACGCGCGCTTTCGCGGCGGCGGTCCAATTCGCCGAGTTCGTTGCGAAGTTCCTCAACATCCGTCTCGGCCTCGCGCAGCTTTTCGATGCGCGCTTCGAGCGATGCGCGATCCGGCGCCGCGACGGGCGCGCGAGGCTTGCGCGGGCGCAACCACCACACGCCGAAAGCGACGCCCGCGAGCATGAGCAGGAGCAGTACGAGGCCCAGCAGCCAGCGCATGCCGGCCGGCAGGCCCATGAAACGCTGGGCCAGAGCCAGCGCGCGATCGAGCGCCGCGAGCAGCAGCCATACGAAGGCAAGCAGGCCGACAGCGGCCAGGAGGAGGCGAAGCCGGGAGGACATGCCGACATTCTAGTGCCGTGACCCGGGTCTCATGTGGGTATCCGACTACGCCTGCGAGGCGATCTGCCGATTGCCCTCGTCGGCCTGCATGGCATCATCCGCTGCGCAACAGGAATTCGCGTATGCATCACACGCTCATCCCGGGATGGATCCTCGCGGCCGCGATCGGCTGGGTCGTGGCATTGCCCGCTTTCGCGGTCACCATGCCCCCGGTGCCGACGCCCCAGTTCCGCAGCTACGGCCTGCACGAGGGCCTGCCCAGCAGCAAGGTCCACGCGGTGGCCCAGGACAGTCAGGGCTTCATCTGGGTGGGCACGTCGGTGGGCCTGTCCCGTTTCGATGGCGTGCAGTTCGTCAGCCCCGGCACGGGGCCTGGGAAAGGGCTGTCGCTGCCCGCGGGCGGGGTATCGGCCCTGCTCGTGGACAAGGACGATCGTATCTGGATTGGCGGCGCGGAACTGGGTCTGGGGAGGTACGATCCCGCCCACGGCACGTTCGCCCAATGGCGCGACGAACTCGTGGACGACGACGTGCGCGCTATCGCGCAGGCGCGCGACGGTTCCATCTGGATCGGCACGGGCACCGGACTGATGCACATGCAGTCCGACGGCACCGGCCTCCAGGAGCGGGTCGCCGGGCCGGACGGTCCCCGGACCGCCTCCATTCGCGCGCTTCATGCATCGGACGACGGCCGTGTCTGGATCGGCACCGACGCGGGCGTCGAGGTGGTGGACGCCGCCGGCGTGATGACCTCCGTGCCGTTCGAGGACGGCACCCACCCGCGCGTGCTGCGCATCGACGGGCACGCGGCCGAGTTACGCTTCGCGACCGAGCACGGCCTGTATCGCCTCGCTCCCGACGGCCTGCTGCACCGGGACCGGCGTCTGGCCCCCGCTTCGTTCTATGCCTCGTTGGCCGACAGCCACGGCATCCTCTGGGTCTCGGGTCCCGACGGTCTTCGCATGCTCGACCGGTATGGCCGATTGCACTCCGTGCGCAGTGCCTGGACCGCCCAGGGCGGCCTGCCGGGACGCAACGTGCGCGGCATGCTGGAAGATCGCGAGCACGGCCTCTGGTTCGCCTTGAGCGACGGGGGGCTCGCCTATCTGGGCCCCGCCTGGGACGACTTCACCCGTTTCGCCCATGTGGCCACGGACCCTTCCAGCTTCCCGGGACGCACGGTGAAGGCGGTCGCGGCACAGGGCAGCACGAAGCTATGGGTGGGCGGCCTCTATGGGTGGATCCGCGGATTCGATCCCGCCACCGGCAAGACATCGGAAGGTTTCGACATCGAGGCGATGCGCGTGCAATCGCTCCTGGAGACGCCGCGCGGCCTGCTCATCGGTACCGTGAACGGTCTTTCGCTCGGCCGGGACGGTAAGACACGGCCGCTCCTGCGGGGGACCATCGACCATCCGGTGACCACGCTTGTCCGCGGCCCCGACGACGCAGTGTATGTCGCCGCGCTGGGGCAGGGACTGTTCAAGCTGGACGCCAACCTGAGCCGCGCGCGTTCGATCCCCTTCGCCGCATCGCGCCGCGGCATGACCGACACGCGGCAGATCGAAGTGGTCGGCGGCGACCTCTGGCAAGCGAGTCTCGCAGGCCTCGCCCGCCTGGACAGCGCCTCGGGCGACATGCGCTTCATTCCCGGCGTGGCACCGGGCCGCATCAATGCATTCGAACCGGACGAGGACGGATTCTGGGTGGTGCGTCCGGATGGACTGGAGCACTACCGTTGGGACGGACGACACGCCCAGCGCGACCGCTGCGTCAAGGGTGTGCACGGCTTTCCCTCGGCGGACATCCTCAACGTGCGCCGCGACGTCGCCGGGCGCTTGTGGCTCTACGGCGAGACGGGGGTCTGGCGCTTCGACCCGGGCACGGATAAGTTCCGCCCCTTCGGCCTCGCCGACGGACTGGCGAACGGCGAATTCACCAACGCCACCACGGTGCAACTCGACGACGGCACGATGTACGGCGCCACGCTCGGTGGCCTGGTCGGGTTCCGGCCCGACCGCCAGCGCGACCATACGCGGAAGCCGTCCATCGCGGTGCTCGGTGCGTCCGTGCTGCGCGGCGGAGCGCGCACGCCCTTGCCCATCGACAAGGACACGCTGCGCCTCGCTTGGAACGACCGCGAACTGATCGTCAGCGCGCGCGTGCTCTCGTACGTCAATCCCGACCGCAATCATCTGGTGTTCTCCCTGGAACACGACGGCGAGACCACGAAGATGCGTACGGGGAGGGACGGTCAGCGGGCCTTCGCTCCGCTCGCTCCGGGTGCGTACAACCTCTCCATCTCCGGCGCAGGACGCGACGGGGTCAGTGGCATGCTGCCCCATCCCCTGACGATCGTCGTCGATGCGCCGCCGTGGCTTCGCTGGTGGGCGTGGCTGAGTTACCTGGCCCTCTTCATCGCGACGGTGGCCGTGCTCGTGTCGAGCATGCGCCGGCGGGTACGCCAGGCCATGCGCCTCAAGCTTGCCGAGCAGCAGAGGCGCCTGGCAGAGGAAGCCAATGCCGCGAAAACAGACTTCATGGCCACGCTGGGCCACGAGATCCGTACGCCGATGACCGGCGTGCTCGGCATGGCGGAACTGATGGCAAGCACGCCACTGGATGAAACACAGCGTGCTTACGTGGAGGCGGTGCGGCGGTCGGGCACCACATTGCTGCGACTGGTGAACGATGCGCTCGATCTCACCCGCATCGAGGCCAGGCGCCTCGTCCTCGAATCCGAATGCGTACCGCTGCGCGCGCTTACCGGCGAAGTGATCGCGCTGGCCGCGGGCAATGCGAGGGAGAAGGGTCTGAACCTGACGTCGTCGCTCAATGCGAACGTTCCGGAATGCGTCCGTGGCGATGCCATCCGCTTGCGGCAGATCCTGCAGAACCTCGTGAACAATGCGGTGAAGTTCACCGAGGCGGGTGGCGTGTCGCTGCACGTGGCATACGAAGGTGCGTCGCTCACGATGACGGTGACAGACACCGGCCCGGGCATGTCGCCGGAACTCTGCGCCCGGGTGTTCTCGCGCTTTGAGCAGGGCGGATCGCCGCAGCGCGCGCAGGGCTCCGGGTTGGGTCTCGCCATATGCCACGAGCTGTGCACGCTCATGGGGGGCGACATCCGCGTACGCAGCCAGCTGGGGCAGGGCACTGCCTTCGTGGTGAGCCTTCCGCTGGTGCCGTGCCGCTGCGGCGAAGGCGGGGTGCGCGCGCCGCAGGTGGTGCCCGGCACGAAGGGCAAGCGTCTGCTCCTCGTTGAAGACGACGCGGTGGTCAGCGAAGTGATCGTCGGCCTGCTACGGGAGCGCGGTCACATCGTCACGGCCGTGGGCGACGGCCTCGCCGCCATGACGGAATTGTCGCGACAGACCTTCGACGCCATGCTGCTCGACCTCGACCTGCCCATGGTCGACGGCTTCCAGGTGGCGCGTATAGTGCGGCGAATGGACGGCATGGGCGACATTCCCATCGTCGCGGTTACCGCTCGCTCCGCAGGCGACGAACTCACCGCCATCAAGGATGCCGGCATGGATGCGCTGGTGCGAAAGCCGATGACGGGGGGCGACCTGGACAGCGTGCTCGAGAGCGTTTGCGCGGCGCTCGAGCACCAAACCTAGCCAAACCGCCTGAAATACGCCAACGCCCCCACGATCAGCAGCGACGTGGGCAGCAGGTTCGCCAGGAGCGGCGGCAGGCCGTAAACGGTGCCGAAGTTCACCATCGCGCCCTGCAGGAAGTACCAGCCGATGGCGAGAATGATGCCGATGAAAAGGCGCTTGCCCAAGCCGCCGGAGCGCAGCGAGCCGAAGGCGAAGGGCATGGCACAGAGCACCAGCACCAGCGTGTTCACCGCGAACAGCGCGCGCCCCCAGAAGGCGACGGCGTAGGCGCCAGGGTTTTGCCCATTCGCTTCCAGGTAGCGCATGTTGCGGCGCAAGTCGCTCATCGACAGGTATTCCGGGTGGATCACCGACTGTTCGAGCACGTGCGGGTTGAGCTTCGAGGCCCAGGTCTGCGTGTCTTCGTGCGTCGAATGCGTGCCGGCCGCGTCGAGCGACGTGGTGCGCACGTTGCTCATGACCCAGTGGTTGCCGTCGTGGATGGCGCTGTCGCCGTGTGCGAACGTCTTCACCTGGCCGTCGGGGGTGAAGTCGTACACGCGAACGTCCACCAGCTTCACCGTGGGGCGGTCGCCCTCCTGCGTGGCGATGGCCGATTTGGCGTTGATGATCTTGCCGCCGTCGCGAGCCCACAGGCCGCTGCTGGTGGAGCCCAGGTTGCTGGAGCGCATGCGCACCTGAATGGCCTGGGCGTGCTGGTCGCCGTACGGTGCCACCGTTTCGCCCATGACCACCACCGCCAGGGTGAGCACGGCGACCACCCCCGCCGCCGAGACGGCGATGCGCAGCTTGGACATGCCCGCGGCACGCAGCGCGGTGAGTTCGCCGGTGGCGGCAAGGCCGCCCAGGCCCAGCAAGCCGCCGATGAGGGCCGCGTTGCTGAACATCTGATACAGGCGCCGAGGCACCGTGAGCATGATGTAGGCGATGGCATCGTAGAGAGTGAAGCCGTTCTTGCCGATATTGCCGAGCTGGCGCACGAACTGCGTGAGGGCATCGAAGCCGGTGAGCACCAGCCACACGAGCAGCAGGGTGCCGAGGACGCTGAAGCCGATCAGCCGGTCGGCGCGCTTGACGGTGAGCGTGGCCATCAATGGGCTCCCTTCACGCGCCGCGGGGCGTTCTGCCGCCAGAAGTACCAGGCCGCCACGCCGAAGACGACGGCGTGCAGCAGCCAGATCGGCACGGAAGTGTGCAGGTGACCCTTGATGATCTGCGCGCGGGCGATCAGCTGCCACACCACGTAGAGGAAATAGGCCAGTACGGCGATGAGCAGGCGACCGTAGCGGGCGTCGCGCGGCGCCTGCCGCGACATCGGCAGCACCATCATCATCAGCACGAGCGTGCTCACGGGCGCCGCGAAACGGGACACCAGTTCGCCCAGGTTGTCGGGCGTCAGCGACTTGAACAGTTCGGTGGTGGATGCCTCGTGCGCCGGATCGCTGTCGTCGTCGTCGTCCGTGATATTGGACAGCGAGATGTCGTTGCGTTCGTATTTCATGCGGCGCCAGTTGTCGGCGCCCAGCGGGATCTCGAACTGCCAGCCGTCGAACAGGGCGAGGAACCGGTTCTGGCCGTCGCTTTCCTGGTACATCCGGCCGTTCTTCGCGTTCACGACGCGAACCTGCGGCTTGCCGTCGCTGTCGACGCGGTCGGTGGCGAGGAAGGTCTTGCCCAGCACGGTGCCGTCTCGGCTCAACGTGTCGACGAAGATGATGCCGCCCTTGCCCGGCAGTTCCGTGAAGCGGCCGGCATCGAGGCCGGCGGCGATCACGGACTTGTTGGCCGCGGCGATCACCTGGTCGGCCGTGCGGGCGGAGAGCGGGCCCAGCCAGAGGGACACCAGGCCCACCACGATGGTGGCGGCCACGGCCAGAAGGGTGACCGGCCGCAGCATGCCGCGGGGGCCCATGCCGGAGGAGGCCAGCACGTGCATCTCGCTTTCCCGGTACATGCGGCCCAGGGCGATGAGGGTGCCGAGGAAGGCCGACATGGGCAGGAGGGTGGAAAGCAGGTCCACCATCTGCAGGCCCAGCACCTCGAACATGACGCTGGGCTGGATGCTGCCGTTGGCGACCTTCTGCAATACGGTCGCGAACGCGCCGCCGGCGAAGATCACCAGCAGCACGATGGCCGTCGCGAGGACCCCGTAGGCCAGCTCGCGCAGGAAATAACGGTCGAGGATGCTGAGCATTTGATAGAATTGGCGGTTCGTGCCGCGTCAGTCCCTGCCGGCAAACCCTAAGTCTAGCCTGTCCGGGCCCCGGCGGGCTTTCGCAGGACAGTTAGCTATGACGGTTCAGTTCAGCCTCGGTTCCCATGCTCCCGAATCGACCTCCACACCGGTAGCCGTCGTGGGCGTCTACGAGAACGGGGTCCTGACCAGCGCCGCGGCGCGCATGGATACGGCCGCCGATGGCCTCATCAAACGGCTCGTGGAAGCGGGCGACATCACCGGTAAGGTCGGCAACCTGGTCACCCTGCTGCACCCGGCCGGCGTGGCCGCCGCCCGCATACTCGTCGTGGGCCTGGGCGCGCAGAAGACCTTCGATGCCGCACGCTACCAGCGGGTCACCACCGAGGCCGCCCGCGCCATCGGTCGCCTGCCGGTCGCCGAGGCCACCAGCTGGCTACCCGAGGTCGACGTGCCGGGCCGAGACGCCGCGTGGCGCCTGCGCGTGGCCGCCCTGGTCACCGATCACGTGGCCTATCGCTATACCGCCACGGTGAAGCCCCGCGACAAGGCACAGCCGGAACTGGCGTCCGTCACGCTGGTGGGTCCCCCCGATGGCGAGGCGGGCATCGCCGAGGCACGGGCCATCGCCGAGGGCGTCCGCTACGCCCGGGAACTCGGCAACCTGCCGCCGAACATCTGCAACCCGGACTACATCGCCGACCAGGCCCGCGCCTTCGCAGAAGCCAACGAGGGTGTCACCTTCGAAAGCCTCGACCGCGCCGACATGGAGCGCGAGGGCTTCGGTTCGCTGCTCGCCGTCGCCCGCGGCTCGGCCAACGCGCCGCGTCTGGTGATCCTGCAGTGGAACGGCGGCAAGGACGGCGAGCGACCCTACGCCTTCGTGGGCAAGGGCATCACCTTCGACACCGGCGGCGTCAGCCTCAAGCCCGGCCCGGGCATGGAAGAGATGAAGTTCGACATGTGCGGCGCGGCGGGCGTGCTCGGCGCCTTCGTGGCGGCCGTGAAGCTGCGCCTGCCGGTGAATCTGGTCTGCGTGGTGCCCGCGGTCGAGAACATGCCGGACGGCGCGGCGTACCGCCCTGGCGACGTACTCACCAGCCTGTCCGGCATCACCATCGAAGTGCTCAACACCGACGCGGAAGGCCGGTTGATCCTCTGCGATGCGCTCACCTACACGGGCAAGCGCTTCGACCCGCACACCATCATCGACGCCGCGACGCTCACGGGCGCCTGCGTGGTGGCCCTCGGCAAGCATGCCAGCGGCCTCATGACCAAGGACGAGACGCTGTCCGCGGAACTGCTGGCGGCCGGCGAGGCCACCCTCGACCGCGCGTGGCGTCTCCCGTTGTGGGACGACTACCAGAGCCAGCTCGACTCGGGCTTCGCCGACGTGGCGAACATCGGCGGCAAGTACGCCGGTGCCATCACCGCGGGCTGCTTCCTCGCCCGCTTCACGGAAGGCCGCCGCTGGGCCCACCTCGACATCGCCGGCACCGCGTGGGACGAAGGGCGCAAGGGCCTTGCCACCGGCCGCCCGGTACCGCTGCTGACCCAGTGGCTGCTCGACCGCGTTGCCTCGGCCAGCTGATCCCCCGATGCCGCGCGCCGATTTCTACCTGATCGACAAACCGCGCTTTCGCGAAGATCCGCTGCTTCTGGTATGCGAACTCGCGAAGCGCGCGTTCGGTGCGCAGCAGCCTACGCTCATCCTCACGCGGGATTTCGAACAGGCCGAAGCGATCGACGAGTACCTGTGGGCGTTCGAAGAGGACGCCTTCATCCCGCACCAGCTTGCGGGCGACGAGGAAGACGCCAACACGGCGGTGTTGATCGTGCCGCCGGGGGTGGAGACGCCCGACCGTCCGCTGGTGATCAACCTGCGCGATACGTGCGCGCCCGGCCAGTTCGATCGCGTGCTGGAAGTGGTTGCCGCCGATCCGGCGGAGCGCGAGGGCTCCCGTGCGCGCTGGACGCAATACAGGCAGGCCGGCTTCGAGGTCACCAAGCACGACATGTGAGCGGTCGCCGGTGGGGCCCGGCATTGCGCTTGCGTGCGGCGGACATGCCTGTCGTTTCGGTCAGGTATCCGTCGCGGCACTGATCTTCATGGATATTCGACGGCGATGCGGGCGATGCCATGCCTGGCGGGTCTCACCTGCGCTTTACGTGGCAACGAGTAGGTTTCGCTTGGGCACGGAAAGATCGACCGGGGGGCGCCATGGAAAGGCGTGCATCGTCACTGTTGTTCATGGGCATGGTGTTGATCGTCGCTTGGCTCGCAGGAGCACATGACGCGAGCTCGGAGGACGCCGGCGGGACCCGCCATGTCGTGTCCCTACCCATGTACGAAGTTTCGCCGGTGTTAAAGCGGGCCGACGACGTCTTCTGGAGCCGACTACAGGTCAGATTTCGCGAGGAAGGCATCGAAGCCCCCGTGGCGCTCGATCGTGGTGAGGCCGATCTGGTCGCTCACTGGAAGGCGAGGAATCTTCTCTTATCGCAGACCTGCGGCTTCCCATACCTGCATGTCCTGCACGACGAAGGCGTCCGGATCGTCGGTACGCCTGTCTATGCGGCAAACGACGATTTGCCTGCCGGTGAGTATCGCAGTGTGCTTGTCGTGCGTGCGAACGCACCCTACAAGACGATCGCGGACCTGCGAGGCCAGCGTGCGGGGGTAAACGAGTGGAATTCGAACAGCGGGATGAATGCTTTCCGGGCTGCCGTCGCAAGGGCGTTCACGCCGGAGGAATTGAAAAAAGGCATCTTCGCTTCTGTCAGGTTAACCGGCGGCCACCTGAAGAGTGTGCGGATGATCGTCGAGGGAAGCATCGATGTATCCGCCATCGACAGTGTCAGTTACGCGCTTATCGTGCGTGAGTATCCTACTCTGGGAAAGCGCACGCGTATCCTGGCGGTTACCCCGACGGCGCCCGGTTTACCCTTGATCACGAGTGCGACAACAAGTGAGGAGACGATCGGCAAGATGCGCAGGATCATTCGGGAAACGATCCTGCATCCGGGTGGCGACGCCGAACTGCGCCACGCCTTGAAGACGATGGCGCTCAAGGATTTCGTTGTGATTTCGGAAAAGGAATACCTTGCCCGGATCGATGCGCTGGAGGAGCTGGCGCGGGACAAGGGTTATCCGGAGCTGAAATAAGCCGCTTTTGCGCATGGAGGCGTCATGGGCAGGTTTCGATTCGTCTTTGCTGTCGTGCTGGCGGTCGCGATCCTTTTCGCCACCGGCACCGATAATGGCATCGCGGCCGGCGCTCCTCGGCGCGGAGCCGCCCACGCGTCCGGGGAGGTCATTGTCTTTCCGACGTCAGGGTCGCCGAGAGCCCGGAAACTGTTTATTGATGGGGTGCGGCGGCTGCACAATTTCGAGTACGACGATGCAGTAGCCACGTTTCGCGCAGCGATCAAGGCCGACCCCGGTTTCACCATGGGCTATTGGGGCCTTGCGATGTCCTACAACCATTCGCTGTGGGGCGAACAGGATCTGGATGAAGCGCGGAAGGCGGTGGTCGGTCTGGACAGGACCTCCATGACCGCACTATCGCCGCGCGAGAAGGGCTTTGTCGAAGCGGTCCGGTTGCTTTTCGGCGCAGGGGACAAGGCGCACAGAGATGTCGCCTATGCCGAGGCGATGGGACGGCTTTACGCCCGCTTCCCACAGGACGACGAAGTGGCGAGCTTTTACGGTCAGGCACTGCTCGGCACCCGAAGCGAAAGTCACGACTTCCTCATCACCATTCGGGCGTCCGATGTACTGGAAAGGGTCTATGCAAGAAACCCAGATCATCCCGGAGCGTTGCACTACCTGATCCACTGTTATGACGATCCGCGCTTTGCGACGCTGGGCATCGCAGCTGCCGATCGATATGGGAGAGTTGCCAAGGGCTCGGCGCACGCACTGCACATGCCATCGCATATCTACCTGGATGAAGGCATGTGGGATGCCTACGTCCAAGCTAACGAGGCATCGTGGCAGGCCAGCAAGGACCGCATCCGGCGCAAGCGCTTGGGTGAGGGCGATTACGATATCCACGGCCTGCATACGTTGCTCTGGCTTGAGTACGGCTACCTGCAGCAGGGGCGTTTCGCCGAAGCGACCGAGCGCCTACAGACGATGGCGAAGATCGACTCACTGCACTCCACGCCGATGGTGAGGTGGTACTTCGCGATGATGTGGGCTACCTATGCGGTTGATGCCCTGTCGCAGCCAGCGCGCCTGGGCGTCCTGGAGCGCGTGGATACGCCCGACCTCGGCGGCATCGAGCTGTCGGCGCGTGCAAGCAAAGCACTTGCCGTCGGTCTGATCGCGGCGCGGGACGGTCGCACGGTCGACTTGCAGCGGACCATCCAAGCGTTGGACGACCTCCTTCGTGGCGAAGAATTGCCCGCACATGCCGGTAGTCACCAGCATGACACGTCTTTTTTTTCGAGCCCGAACCCCGCTGCGGTGCCTTCCACCAAGATCGCGCGCAGCCAGCTTCAGGCGTTGATGGCGCTACATGACGGCAAGATTGAAGAGGCGATCACCGCGCTGCAGGATGCGGTTGCTGCAGAAGCCGCACTGCCGGTTGGTTACGGCCCGCCGGTGCCGGTGAAACCTTCGGCCGAATTGCTCGGTGAGGTGTATCTCGCGGCCGATCTGCCGCAAAGCGCCATGCGCTCGTTTCAGCTTGCACTTCTGCGTTATCCAAACAGGTCGGCGTCGCTCGCCGGGCTCGCTCAATCGGCGCGGCTGGCGGGCGATGCGAAGACGGCGGCGAGTGCCACGGACAAGCTCGCGAGGGTCGACCAAGCGATTGGGAGGAGTCCGCAAAAGGTGACGCCGTGGCCTTGCGCGGGCTGCGGGCGGTGACGACGCCTTTCCTGTCGTGGGAACGATGGCAGCCAAGCATGGACGCTCTAGTGACTGCGGCGGCCACCTACGGCATCAGGTTGCTGCTGGCCCTCGCGATCCTGGCCGTGGGCAACTGGGCGTCGCATCGCATTGCCGGATGGACGACCCATGCCCTGCATAAAGTGCACACCGATGCCACCTTCGTCTCCCTGGCCGGCAATGTCGTCAAATGGGGCATACGGGTCGCGACCTTCGTCGTGGCGCTGAATCAGCTTGGCTTCGCGACGGCCAGCGTGCTCGCCATCATGGGCACGGCAGGCCTGGCGATCGGCCTCGCCTTGCAGGGCACGCTTCAGAACATTGCGGCTGGCCTGATGCTGCTCTTGTGGCGTCCTTTCCGGGTGGGCGATTTCATCGAGAGCACTGGGATGGCTACGGGGACCGTCGAAGAGATCAGTCTGTTCACCACCAGCCTCAGACGTCTGAACGGCACGATGGTCTACATATCCAACAGTCAGCTATGGACGAGTCCCGTGGTCAATTACACCGCCATTTCCATGCGGCGGATCGGCATCGAACTGACCTTGTCCTGGGAGTCCGACATCGAGAAGGCGCTGGAAGTGCTGCGCAGCATGGTGGGAGCGGATCCGCGCGTACTCAACGAGGGCGGGGCTCCGTGGATCGCCGTGGAGGACTATACGGACCACGGTATCCGGTTCGGCATCGGCGTTTGGGTTCCCAGGACGGACTACGATAACGCGAGGGCTGACCTGTTGCGCCTCCTCAAGCCAACGCTGGAAGACGCCGGTTTTCGCTTTGCCTATGACGGTGGGAGCCGCTTCGGCGGCGATGAGTGCTCGCGGTAAGTCCGCTCGCTGCAAGAATCGCCGCTGAAGCGGCTCCCACGGCACAACAGAATCAGCCCAGCTTGCGTGCCTGCTCGCGCATGGCATCGGCCTGACGGGTCCAGTCGGCGATGCGCTGGCGCTCCTGCTCCACCACTTCGGCGGGTGCGTTGGCCACGAAGTTGGCGTTGCCGAGCTTGGCCTCGCATTTGCGGATCTCGCCTTCCACCCGCGCAATCTCCTTTGCCAGGCGTGCTTTCTCGGCGCCGACGTCGATCAGGCCTTCCAGCGGAATGAGCACGCGCATGCCGCCGACGACGGCGACCGCCGCGGCGGGTTCCTCACCCGCCACCCACACCGGCGATTCGACCCGGCCGAGGAAGGCGATCTGCGCGGCGAATTTCTCCGCGCGACCGCGATCCGCGGCGTCGCCATCTGCGAAGAGCAGCGGAATGACCTTGCCCGGGGCGATGTTCATCTCGGCGCGGATCCGGCGCACGCCGGTCAGCACGTCCTTCACCCATTCGATCTCGGCGGTCGCGGCGTCGTCCGCCACGATATCGGCGGCTTCGGGGTAGGGACGCAGCATGATCGTGTCGCCGTCGATGCCGAGCAGCGGGCGCACGTGCTGCCAGATTTCCTCGGTGACGAAGGGGATCAGCGGGTGCAGCGCGCGAAGCAGCGTTTCGAGGACATGCACCAGCGTGTAGCGCGTCGACGCGACGGCGGCGGCGTCGCCACCGTTGAGCGCCGGCTTCGAAAGCTCCAGGAACCAGTCGCAGAACTCGTTCCAGGTGAATTCGTACAACGCCTGCGAGGCGAGGTCGAAACGGTACAGCGCAAGCTGTTCCTTTACCGTGGCGAGGGTCTGGCCCAGGCGGGTGAGGATCCAGCGTTCGGCCTCCGTGGACGGCTTCGTGGGCGCGACGGTGCCTTCGCCGAGGTTCATCAGCACGAAGCGCGAAGCGTTCCACAGCTTGTTGACGAACGCCTTGTAGCCCGCGCAACGCTCCAGGTCGAACTTGATGTCGCGGCCGTGCGTGGCGAGCGAGGCGAAGGTGAAGCGCAAGGCATCCGCGCCGAAGGCCGGAATGCCTTCGGGGAATTCCTTTCGCGTGGCCTTTTCGATCTTCTCGGCCATCTTCGGCTGCATGAGGCCGCGCGTGCGCTTGTCGAGCAGGTCGTCCAGCCCGATACCGTCCACGATATCCAGCGGGTCGAGCACGTTGCCCTTCGACTTGGACATCTTCTGCCCGTCCTTGTCGCGGATCAGGCCCGTGACATAGACGTCCTTGAACGGCACTTCACCCGTGAAGTGGTCGGTCATCATGATCATCCGGGCCACCCAGAAGAAGATGATGTCGAATCCGGTGACCAGCACGTTCGTCGGCAGGTAGCGGTCGAAGCCGCGCTCCGCCTGCGCCTGCGGGTCGGGCCACCCCAGCGTGGAATGGCTCCACAGGGACGACGAGAACCAGGTTTCCAGTACGTCGGCGTCGCGCCGGAGCGTGCCCGTGTAGCCCTCGGCGGCCGCCCTGGCCTTCGCCTCGGCCTCGTCGCGCGCGACGATCACCGCGCCGCCGTCGGTGTACCACGCCGGAATCTGATGGCCCCAGGTGAGCTGGCGGCTGATGCACCAGTCCTGGATGTTGCCGAGCCAGTGACGGTAGGTGTTGATCCAGTTCTCGGGCACGAACTTCACGTGGCCGTGCTCGACCAGCTCGAGGCCGCGAGCGGCCAGGGTGTCCATCTTCACGAACCACTGCCAGGTGAGGTAGGGCTCGATCACCTGTCCGGTGCGGTCGCCGCGCGGCACCTGCAGCTTGTGCTTCTTCGTCTCGACCAGCAGGCCCTCGGCCTCCAGGTCGGCGAGCACCGCCTTGCGCGCGACGTAACGGTCCATGCCGCGGTACTTCGCGGGCGCCGCGTCGTTGATCTTCGCGTCGTCGGTAAGGATGTTGATCAGCGGCAGGTTGTGCCGCTGGCCGATGGCGTAATCGTTGAAGTCGTGCGCCGGCGTGATCTTCACGCAGCCCGTGCCGAAGTCCTTCTCCACGTACTCGTCGGCGATGATCGGGATCTCTCGCTCCGAGAGCGGCAGCTTCAGCATGCGTCCGACCAGGTGCGCGTAGCGCTCGTCTTCCGGATGCACGGCCACGGCCACGTCGCCCAGCATCGTTTCCGGTCGCGTGGTGGCGACGACGAGCTCGCCCGAGCCGTCGGCGAGCGGGTAGCGGATCGACCACAGGGAGCCGTCTTCCTCCTCGCTGACCACTTCGAGATCGGAGATGGCGGTCTTCAGCACCGGGTCCCAGTTCACCAGCTTCTGGCCGCGGTAGATCAGGCCTTCCTCATGCAGGCGCACGAAGGTCTCGACCACGGCCCTGGAGGGGCCTTCGTCCATGGTGAAGACTTCGCGGCTCCAGTCGCCGGACACGCCCAGGCGACGCATCTGGCGGCCGATGGTGCCGCCCGATTCCTTCTTCCATTCCCAGACGCGGGCGATGAAGGCGTCGCGGTCGAGGTCGGCGCGCTGCTTGCCCTCGGCGTTGAGCTGGCGGGTGACGACCATCTCGGTGGCGATGCCGGCGTGATCGGTGCCGAGCTGCCACAGCGTGTCGAAGCCGCGCATGCGGTGGTAGCGCACCAGCGTGTCCATGATGGTGTGCTGGAAGCCGTGCCCCATGTGCAGCGTGCCCGTGACATTCGGCGGCGGCAGCATGATCGTGTAGGGCGTGCCCTTGCCCGACGGCTTGAAATAGCCGTTGGACTCCCAGTGGGCGTACCACTTCGACTCGATCTGACTGGGCTCGAAACTCTTGTCCATGCGTGGGCTCAGGGCGTAAAGACCGTCATTGTAGGCGATACTTGGCGGATGACTGAACACGAAGTGGCCGCGATCCTCGGCGCGGAAGGCCCATTCGCCCGCGAAGTGCCGGGTTTCGCGCCGCGCGAGGCCCAGCAGCGCATGGCTTCGGCCGTGGCGTCCGCCATCGCCGACCGCGACCTCCTCGTGGCGGAGGCGGGCACGGGTACCGGCAAGACCTTCGCCTACCTCGTGCCGGCCCTGCTCTCGGGGCGCAAGGTCATCGTCTCCACCGGGACGAAAGCCCTGCAGGACCAGCTCTTTTTCCGCGATCTGCCCCGCGTGCACTCGGTGCTGGGCAGCCGCGCAAGGCTGAGCCTGCTCAAGGGCCGGGCCAACTACCTCTGCCTGTACCGTCTGGACCAGGCCGTGCGCGAGGGCAACCCGGACCGCCAGCTTGTCTCGCAGCTGTCCGCGATCCGGGCGTGGTCGGCGCGCACCCGTCGTGGCGACCGGATGGAAATGGCGGATATCCCCGAAGATTCGCCGGTGTGGCCGCGCGTCACCTCCACGCCCGAAAACTGCCTGGGCTCGGAGTGCCCGTTCTTCGATGACTGCCATGTGGTGAGGGCGCGGCGCGAAGCCATGGAGGCCGACCTCGTCGTGGTGAACCACCACCTCCTCATGGCCGACCTCGCGCTGAAACAGGAGGGTTTCGGCGAGATCCTGCCCGGAGCCGACGCGTTCATCCTCGACGAGGCGCACCAGATTCCGGAATTGGCGGGGCAGTTCTTCTCGCAGAGCGTGAGTTCGCGGCAGGTCGTCGACCTCGGCCAGGACGCGCTGGCCGAGGCGCAGGGCGTCACGGGCGCCACGAGCCAGCTGCTCGAGCCGGTGGAAGCCATCCACGACCTGGTGAAGCGGCTGCGCCTCGCCATGGATCCGCTGCCGGCGCGCGGTCCCTTCGGTGCCCTCGACCGTGAGGCCGGCGTGCGCGAGCTCCTGGGCGAATTGCGCGACGTGATGGCGGCGCTGGCCGATCTGCTTGCCGCCCTCGGCGAGCGGTCGCGCGGGCTCGCCAACGTGTACGAGCGGGCGCAGATGCTCAGCCTGCGGCTCGACCGCATCGCGGAGGAACATTCGGCGAGCGACGTGCGCTGGTACGAAACCTGGCCCCGCGGGTTCGCCCTGCATGCCACGCCACTGGACCTCGCCTCCCCGCTGCGCGCCATGCGCATGTCCACGGACGCGGCGTGGATACATACCTCGGCGACGCTCTCGATCGCGGGCGACTTCGGGCATTTCTCGCGCCAGCTCGGGCTCGAGGATCCGCGGACGCTGCACGTGGAGAGCCCCTTCGATTACGAGCACCAGGCATTGGCCTACCTGCCGAAGGATCTGCCGGACCCGGCGGCGCGCGATTACACCGACCGCGTGATTGCTGCCATCCGTCCGGTACTCGACGCATCCGGCGGCCGTGCCTTCCTCCTCTTCACGTCGCATCGCGCCTTGCGGCGGGCCGCCGAACTGCTGGAGGGCCGCGTGCCCTGGCCGCTGTTCGTGCAGGGCACGGCTCCGCGACATCGCCTGCTGGAGGAATTTCGCGCCAGCGGCGCCGGTGTGCTGCTGGGGGCGGCGAGCTTCTGGGAAGGCGTGGACGTATCGGGCGACGCGCTGAGCGTGGTGGTCATCGACAAGCTGCCCTTCGCAATGCCCGACGATCCGGTGCTCCAGGCACGCCTGGAAGCGCTGGAAGAGGCAGGCATCAATCCTTTCATGGGATGGCAGGTACCCACCGCCGTGATCGCCCTGAAACAAGGGGCCGGGCGCCTGATCCGCGACGTGCACGACCGCGGCGTGCTTGTACTGTGCGATCCGCGCCTCAGCACAAAGGGCTACGGCCGCCTGTTCCTCGCCAGTCTGCCGCCCATGCCGCGCACGCGCGATCTGGCCGACGTGCTGCGTTTCTTTTCCTAGGGGTGTCGCGGATGCGGATGGCGGCGATGCCGCCGTTCGTGCAGGCGCAGATGGTCGTCGTCGCGCCAGTGGTCGAGAAGCACGGCACGCGCTCGATCTGCACGGGCCTCCGGCGTTTCGTTTCGCGCCAATTCGGCGCAGGGGGACGCGGTCGTGGCGGCGATGGCCGCACCGACCATCAGGGCCAGGGGCATCGCTAGCTGGACGGGAAGCATCGTACGGTCCTCGAGTGGGGTGATGGGTTCATCCTCCACGGAACGAGCCGGCGCGTCATGAGAACACTCTCACTTCCGGAGTGAGCGATCGCGCCGCTTTCTGCCAGCCGTTGCCTGCGCATCGCCAGAAACGAACCACACGCCGAGCCGTTCCGCGAGGGACGATCTCCCGACCACAGGAAATCGCGGGCAAAACCATGTTTCGCTGGATGCAATCCATAACCGCCAAAGTGCTGGGCATCGGCATGCTTGCCCTGATCATGCTCATTCCGCTCTCCCAGGCGGACGGTCTCGTCCGCGAGCGCCAGGCCATGCGCGACGCCGCGTCCACGCGCGTGGCGGAGGGTTGGGGTGGCCCGCAGACCATCGGCGGCTTCGTGCTGGGCGTGCCCACGCGATACGAAGTTCGCGGCAGCGACGACAAGGTGGTGAGCGTGCGCGACGGCACCGAGATCGTGCTGGCCGACGATCTCCAGACCGTTGCCGACCTGTTCGTGGAGCGCCGGTACGCGGGCATGTACGACGTGCCCGTGTACACGGGCGAGGTGACGTTGCGCGGACGCATCCAGCCGGACGATCTGCGCCGCTTCGCCGCCGACAGCGGCGCCACCTGGTTCCCCGGCAAGGCGGAACTGCGGCTGCTCGTCGCCGACACGCGCGGCCTGCAGGCGATCACCTCGTTGACGGTGGACGGGCACACGGCGAAGCTCTCTTCCTCGGCCGCGCGCATGGGGCCATACACGGTGCTTGCCACTCCCGTGGCGATCGATCCGGACCGGCGGACACCGCTGGATTTCTCGGTCACCCTTCGCATCGCGGGCACCGAGTCCTTTTCGGTGCTGCCGCTGGCGCGCACGAACGACGTGCGTGTGCGTGCGCCCTGGCCCGATCCGAGTTTCACCGGTGCGCTGCTGCCCGGGAAACGCCACATCGACGCGGGCGGATTCGATGCGTCGTGGCAGGTGCTCGACCTCAACCGCGAGTACGGTCAGCACTGGAACGCGGCCGACACGGACGTGGCGGCCCGGCTTGCGGCATCCGCCTTCGGCGTGAAGCTCTACCAGCCGGGCGGGGTCTACCAGCAGAACGATCGGGCAGGGAAATACGGGTTGCTGTTCATAGCGCTCACGTTCGTCGCCTTCTTCCTGTTCGAGGTGCTGAAGGGCCTGCGTCTGCACCCCGTGCAATACCTGCTGGTGGGCGCCGCCATGACGAGCTTCTACGTGCTGCTCCTGGCGCTGTCGGAGCAGATCGGATTCGGCCCGGCGTATGCCGTGGCTGCCGCCGCCGTGGTGCTTATCGTGGGGGGCTACGCCATGGCGGCGCTGCGCGCGCGCAGGGCGGGGCTGGCGCTGGGCGGCGTGCTGGCCCTGGTTTACGCCATACTGTACGGCCTGATAGGCGCCGAAGAGTACGCGCTGCTGATCGGATCGGTGGTGCTCGTGGCGGTGATCGCGCTGCTGATGTACCTGACGCGCCGCATCGACTGGTACGCGCAGACCACGCCATCCCCCATGCCGGATTCGCCATGAACTTCCTTGCCATCGAAACCTCCACGGAAGCCTGCTCGGTCGCCCTCGTCCACGGCGACGAAGTAATCGAGCGCAGCGAGGTGGCGCCGCGCCGTCATGCCGAACTGGTGCTGCCCATGGCCGACGAACTGCTGGCGGAAGCGGGGTTGAAGCGCCAGGCGCTCGATGGCATCGCCGTCGGCCGCGGCCCCGGCGCATTCACCGGCGTGCGCCTGGGTGTCTCGCTGGCGCAGGGCATGGCGATGGCGCTCGACATTCCCGTCGTCACCGTCTCGTCGCTGCAGGCGCTGGCGCTGGAGGCACCGGAAGACGATGCTGCCATCCTGTCCGTGATCGACGCACGCATGGGCGAAATCTACGTGGCGGCATGGCGCCGGGAAGCCGATGGCGGCGTGGTCCTGCTGGACCGCGAGCGCGTGGACACGGCGGCGGCACTGGTACTGCCTGAAGCGGCGGCATGGCACGTGGTGGGAACGGGCTGGGCCACGTACGAGACGATCCTGCGCGAACGCATTCCCGCGCCGATCCGTTCCGCGGAAGGCGCGCGTTACCCGCAGGCCCGGCACGTCGCGGAAGTGGCCGCGCGGCGGTTCCGCGCCGGCGAAGCGGTGGCGCCCGAACTGGCGTTGCCGGTGTACCTGCGCGACAAGGTGGCGCTTACGCTTGTGGAGCAGGGCAAGGCGTAGCCGAGCATCCGCCCGATTTTTCAGAATTTCCCCGTAGTTTCTGTCGTCTCAGGCCTCTACCTTGCGTGCTCTCTTTTAGCTCGCCAGGGAAGACGCCATGTCGCTCCATCGTTCATTGCAGGCGCGCCGCGCCGTGCTTGCCGTCGCCGTGTCGCTGGCGTTCGTCGACATCGCAGGGGCACAGGTCTCACCTGGCCCGGAGCCGTTTCCGGCGTTCCGCGACGGGCATCTGGTTCCGTCGCCGGATGGCGACATCCACCGCCCGACTGCGGCGCTGGCTGGTGATGCGGCGCAGGCGGCCCAGGACTGGTGCGGCGATCAGACGATTTATCCGGGCTGCAAGCTCATCGGCCATGTGGAGCGCGAAATTTCCGGCGCGGACGGCAAGCAAAGCGCCTATTCCAAGCTCGACATCACTTTGGAATTGATCGACCGGCAAGGTCAGGCCAGTCAGCGCGTGATCGACGGGGGCATCGCTCTCGTCCGCTCCTGCCCGTCGGACGCCATGCTGGTCAACGATTACGGCGGCTACCTGGACAATCGCGCACGCAGTAGCGGAGTCAGCGCCGTGGCTTGCCTCTCGCCGGATGCCTTGCCCAAGCCCGACAGCCTGGGCGTGCCGGAAGAAAGCGGCGCCAACCAGTGCCCTATCGGCAACAGTCCCCTGGTCGGCAACCCGATCAATCCGCTCACGGGAAGCAAGATCGAGCAGGTGACCGACTACGCCGGCCCCGCGAGCTCCGGCCTCACCTTTGCTCGCACCTACCACAGCGGTGCCTTCCCCTTGAGCGGTATCACGACAACGATCGCTGCCCGCTACCCAGCGGGAGCCCGGATCGGTGCGCGCTGGCGGCATAGCTTCGATCGCGCCTTCGTCCGCCGGCCACACTTCGACGCCAACGGCAACGCTTACACCACGGCGCTCTATCTCATCCGGGAAGACGGTCGCGAGACCCGCTTCATCAAGCAAGGCAACACGTTCGTCCCCGGCGACGGCGAACGCGGCAGCCTGCGCGAGCACCCCGAAGGCGGCTGGGTGTACACCTGGATCGACCTCAGCGAAGAACGCTACGACGAACAAGGCCGCTTGCGCTCGCGCACCGATGCCAACGGCAACACCCTGTCATTGCAATACGACGAGATCATCGTGGGCATCGGTCTGAAGGCCACCGTGCTGGTGCGTGTCACCGACCGCCAGGGACGCGAACTCCGGCTTGGCTACGACCGGCTGGGTCGTGTGGAAACCGTGGATACCCCCGATGGCCGCATCAACTATAGCTATAGTGGTGACTTGCTCGAAGGGCTCGATGCCGACCTCGTGCGAGTGCGCTATCCCGATGGCCACCACACCGACTATCTCTACGACGAGCCTGCGATGGGTGGCACGCCGAACCACAAGCTCACGGGCATCGTCGGTGGGGATGGCCAGCGCTTCGCCACGTTCGAGTACGACGGCCAGAACCGTGCCAGGAGGTCCAGCCACGGCGGCGATCTGACCTGGACCGAGGTGAGCCAAGCCAGCGGCAGGATCGACGTGGCTACCAAGGACGTGACGTACGCGGAGTCCTGGACTCCGATCTACGATCAAGGGCATGTACGGTTGGGCAGGCGTGCCGTTATGTTGACTTCCGGAGCCCCCGCACGAGAGTTCGAATACCTGGGCAATGGCCTCGTAGCGCGACAGACCGACTACCTGGGGGTGGCGACCATGTATAGCTATGATGCGAGCCGCCGCCTGGAAACCGAGCGCACCGAAGCTGAAGGCACGCCAGTCGCCCGCACGGTAAGGACCACTTGGCACCCCGTCTTCGACAAGCCCGTCCGCATTGACAACGGTGCGCAATGGACCATCTTCGCGTACGACGGCAAAGGCAATCTGATCGAGCGCCGCGAGGGCGGCCTCGCTGACGCCGGTCGGCCCGACAGTGGCCCGTGGCCCGAAGAACGCATCACCGGCTATACCTACGACGATGCCGGCCGGCTGCTCGCTGTGGACGGTGCGCTCGCCGGCTCCGCTGACACCACCCGAATCGCATACCGCAGCGCCGACGACACCGGTTGCACCACCGGCGGAGTGTGCGCCTGGCGCCGGGGGGATCTTCACACCGTGACCAATGCGCTGGGTCATGTGAGCACTGTGCTCAGCCACGACGCGGCCGGCCGCGTGTTGGCGAGCACCAATGCCAACGGTGTACGTACCGAACGTCGCTACGACACTATGGGACGTCCCGTTGAGATTGCGGTGCGCGCGCGGATCGATGGCGCACCCTCCGACCGCGACAACGTGACGCGACTGACCTATACGGCCAATGGTGATCTGGAGAAAGTGACGGACGCGGACGGTGCCTTCGTCACGCATAGTTATGACGCGGCCCGGCGGCTAGTCGAACAGGTGGATGCAAACGGCAACCGTCGCACCCTAGTTGTCGATGGCCTGGACCACGTCACCGAGGAATCCTTCTTTCGAACGGACGGCAGCAAGGATGCCGTGCGTCGCTACGAGTACGACCATCGTGGTGTCCTTCGATCCATGTCGGCACCGGGTTTGGGTACGCGCAACTACGAATTCGACGACAACCATCGTCTTATCGGCGTGACCGACGAGGGAGATATCCACATAGGGGATGTACGGGCTTACGAACGCGATGCACTCGGTCGTGTCCAGAGAATCGAGCGCGGATATCCGGACCTCGGATCGGGCAGCCAGACCCACATAACTTACGACGGCAGCGACCGGATCAAGACGGTAGTCGATCCGAAGGGACTATCGACCAGCTACTTGCGCAACGGTCTGGGCGATCTCCTTTGGCGGACGAGCCCTGACACGGGCGACAGTCACATCGAAAATGACAGTAGCGGGCAGCCGATACACACGGCGCCTGCCGATGGACGTACCATCGACTGGACCTATGATCTGCTCGGTCGACCTGTGAGCGCCACATACGGTGACGGACAGACCACCACGTACACCTATGACAGTGCTCCCCCCGTATGCGGTACCGAGGAACGGTTCGCCGTAGGCCGTCTGAGTTCCGTTGACGACGCTAGCGGCAGGACGGTCTTCTGCTACGACTTCGCGGGTCGAATCACACGTAAGGTGCAAACCACACGTGGCGTGTCCCTCACTATTCATTATGAGTACACCCGATCAGGTCGCCTACACGCCTTGACCTACCCGGACGGACATCGCGTGCGATACGAGAGGGACGTGGCCGGAAACGTAACGAGCATAGAGCAGCAGGCTCCTGCGGTCGCGGCGCACTTGCTCCTGGCGGATGTTCGTCACGATGCCACCGGTCGAGTGATCGGATGGATGGCCGGCGAGCGGCAGGTCCAGCGCCGGTACAACCTGTTTGGCGATGTGACCCGCCTCGAGGATGGACGTGCCGACGGATTGACGGCGACTTTCACCTACTCGGGGTTCGGCATGCTTGGCACGCTCCAGACCAACGCCGACACGCTACCGCGGCAGATATTGACCGATACGGCCTCAAGATTGACCACCGGTACCACGCCTTACCAAGGCACCGGTTCCACGCTCGGTCAACGTTATGCGTACGACAGCACAGGCAACCGTCTTCGCTGGTGGTCTCTCCTGCCGCTGGCTGACCAACGTTATGCGTACGCGACCAATAGTCATCACCTGCTGACGTCCGGCACCATAGCTCGCGAATACGACGCCGCCGGGAACACTACCCGCATCGGCGAACGCGAATTCCTCTACGACGCCACCGGCCGCATGAGCCAAGCCAAGGTCAATGGCGTGGTCGAAATGAACTACGCCTACAACGCCTTCGGCCAGCAGGTAGCGAAATTCATCGCCGGGGAGACCACGATCTCCCTGCACGACGAAGCCGGCCATTGGCTCGGCGACTACGATTCGGCGGGACGGGCGATTCGGCAAGTCGTCTGGCTCGACAATCTTCCGGTGGCGGTACTGGACGGTGAGTCGATCCGCGATATCCAGCCGGATCATCTCGGCGCGCCGCGCGTAGTGATCGATCGCGCCGCCAATAAGACCATCTGGTCCTGGCCCCTGAACGGCGAAGCATTCGGCTCCACCCCGCCCGACGAAGACCCCGACGGCGACGGCAACAAGTACGTCTTCGACATGCGCTTCCCCGGCCAGCGCTACGACGCCGTGACCGGGCTCTTCCAAAACGGCTGGCGTGACTACGATCCACAGAGCGGGCGGTATATCCAGAGTGATCCGATTGGGTTGGCTGGCGGGATATCCACGTATGCGTATGTCGGCAACAATCCTTACATGCGGACTGATTCAACAGGATTGAGGGCGGACATGGATCTATGCGCTGGGCTCAGCGCCCAAGCATGTATGCAGATGGGCACCAACTTTTTGCCCGACTATGTTGTGGTCAATGCAACCATCCCATCCGTTTTTTCGCTCGGATATACAGTTACGAAATACGGCACAGTATTTGGTCACGGAGGCGGAACCGTCGGAAATATCAAAGGAATAGGCAGCGGAAAAAACTGGGGGCTTTCGGTCGCCGCCGGGCGCATGACCTCGAAATCTTGCCCAACATCAGCCGAAGTTGATGACTTTGTAAAAGGCGTAACGAGCGGCGCATCATTTTACAGGGGAATCGGCGGCGGCATTGCGACCAACAACACGGGAACCGCTATAGAAATCGGCTTCGGCTTCGGCGGGGGCTCATTCGATCACACCTATTCAGGTCAAGGGCCCGGAGACCTGAGGTGAAGTTCGTTCATTCACGCCATACCATCTATACAGGTCTTTACTGGATCTGTGCAGGCGTAGCTGTCTTCACATTTGGACATTTTGCGGAGAAGAGTGAGCAACAACCATACCCGGGAGAACCGTCGCAGGAAATGCTCAGCGCCAGTTTCCACGAAGCGACATCGTCAGTCGGGGGCACCCTCACGGGGGACGCAGGACGCTTCCATCGCGGTCAGGCAGTGGGTCTACGGGCGATGGTTGTATCGCCTTATGCCCTCGGACAATCCATGGCAAGAATCGACGAGACGATGTCGAGGCTTGGATGGAATCGTATTGAAAAGAAGGTGAACAACCGAGGTTCTGTCTATCTCAAGTTCTGTAAGCGAAGGATCGCCGCCATATTCGAGGCTAATGATGCACCTTCAGAGCCACGCCTTCACGTTAGCGTGGTCTGGTCGGACAGCCAAAAGCATTATGCCTACTGTGCGAAATGACTTGCGCGGATCGACTGAAAAACCTACCAAGCAATCTTCGTCCGATCCCGGAAGAACCCGCCCGTTGTCGCCTCGCGTTCCGGCAGTAATGCTGCCCAGACGATACCTTCCGCACTCTCGGCCGCAGGTCTGCGGAGTGCTGGCGGGACTTCCAGTCCAATGCGAGGTCGGATTAGCTATATTCATCGTTCTATGGGCGATCCCTGCGCTGTCGGTCGCATGGATAATGGTGTCTTCACTTTTGCTCATGCGGGAGTTTAAGTGCCCTAGTGATAAGTATTCCCGAAAGACCTTATGGAATCCGATGAACGCACTGCTTATCCCCACTCTCTTGACTGAGCGTGGCCTCAGAATACGAAAGAGTATTGGGTATGCCTGCATCTTATTTCTTGCAGGCTTGGCCTCGCTTGCTCTGGTTTTGCTCTCTCTCAAGCTTCTCGCTTTGTGAAGTGCGTCGATTGGCGACAGCTCGTTTTTTTTCTTTCGGTCCAACCGCACCACCAGGCCGCATTCGGACACGCGGCCGGTATAGGTGCCTCGTTGTACCGATGGGTCGGCGGGGGCACGAACTCGTCGGGTACCAGCATTGAAACGGGGTTTGGATTTGGCGGTGGTTCGTTTGACTACACGTACTCAGATCAGATTGCCCATCCCGGTGGTGGTTGGTGAAACTCAAGGCTCCCACGTACTCCGTAGCACAGGTCCTTTATTGGCTGTGTGCTGTCACTACGCTTTTCGTAGTGGGAAGGGCGATAGACCGACGACAGGCAGAACCTTACCCGGGAGAACCCGACCGGGAGCTTATCTTGAATAGTTTCCACGAGGCTGTGTCGTCAGTGGAAGGCGTTCCTGCTTGTTCTCTCAAGAACTTCCACAGGGGCGGTCAGGCTGGGCTTAGCCAAACTTTCTCCCTGCACGCACCTCTGCATGTGTCGATGATTAGGATTGAGGCGTTGATGAGCAACCGCGGGTGGAAGGTTGTGGAAAGGGCCATGAAACTCTGTAGAGGTGGTCTTTCCGCAATGTTTAGCGCGGATCGGACCTACGCGGAGAAGCGTTTTGACATTCGCGTTGTCTGGGCAAAGGAACCAAATCAAACGGGATACTGCCCCAGATGATGGCCCATTGACTGCGATTGCCGTGAGCGCTTCGACCGTCGATCAGATGGATTGGCTGGGGCTTACCTTGATCGAAACGACGTCGCCGCGCTGGCTTTGCTCCTTGCGCTTGCGCAATACGCACTTGTGCGCAAGAAGGACGAGGCCGCGCGATTGCCGCTGCCTGCCATCTCGATGACGCCGTGACGGGGCTCTTCCAGAACGGTTGGCGCGACTACGATCCGCAGAGTGGGCGGTATATCCGGAGCGATCCGATCGGGTTGGCTGGCGGTATCTCTACCTATGCGTATGTGGGGAATAATCCGTATATGAGGGTGGATCGGATGGGCCTCTCATCGCAGGATGGGGCCGCGAGGCTCGGTCTATTGGAATCCGTCTTGTTCGCGGATGCGATCTTCCTAAAGAACTACCGCGACATGAGGGAAACGAACACTATTGGGGCGGACAAATACTTCCATTGCAAGGCGAATTGTGAGGCAGCCAAGCTCGGGCCTGGCGGTCTCCTTGAGGCTGTGATCGTAAGTGAGGCTCGTGAATATGCCGACCAGTACATCAAGGGCGACCATCGCAATGCGTGCGACGAAGACCGCGCGGCTAACGGACTGGGGCGGGCCGGTGGCAGAGAAAACCCAGCCTCGACATGTTCGGCAACATGCGCTCCACTTCGTCCAAACGGATTGGATCCGAGGCACTAGACATGATTCTCGCTGCGATAATGATCGCGTCCTTCCTGTTAGCGACCGCAGTTATCAATAAGAAATTCCGCCCGTACGCTCTATTGGGGCTGCTGGTGCTCCTTGCCGTCATAGGCGCGGCCGTCCATTTAACGAGCGATGGAAAGGACCGGTGCCTGGATTCTGGAGGGGCGTGGTCAGAAGAAGGCAAGGCATGTGTGCTTAGGTGAGCCGACGAGTTTCGCCTCTGATACACGCTCTTGGCATGTCCCAAGCACGCGCCGCGCCCGAAAGAGCCGGCTGTCGCCGACAACCTGCCACTACGTCCAATGCGAAGGTCACTCAACGGTGAAGCGTTTGGCTCAACACCGTCACTGGGCGCCCGTCCGCATGGAGCCAAAAGAATGGATCTCGAGAAATGCAGTTCCCTGTCACGTTTGCCCTGGCGCCTCACCTCGCTATCGTTGCATCGCTGCTCGGATTGATCGCTCTCACGCTTGCTGGGGCCAGCATGCTGGCACCGTTGCTGTGGCTGGTTGCCGTCGTCGGGTTCGTTTATCTATTTCCACTAGTGATTCTGATCGTCTTCGATCAGGTACGAAATGACCTCCGTGAGAACGCTGCCGAGGTCGCGAGGAAATGGGCCGAGCCGGGGGCTGACCCGCGCCTCGAATGGTTCTACATCGCGTGCGCCGCGGTGACCTTGCTGTCGTCCATCGGCCTTGCGATGGCGGCTCTCCACGGATCAATGGCCTGCAAGACGCCAGGGTGCTTCGCGTCCATGCCCGTCAAGCTGATTGTCGCCGCGTTGGGCTTGTTCGTTGCGCTTGCGCAATACGCACTTGTGCGCAGGAAGGACGAGGCCGCGCAGCTACTGGCGAGGATTGCCGTTGCCTGCCATCTCGCAGCCTTCGCCATGAGCGGCTTTCCCCTGCTATAGGGCGTTGGGTCTGTCGGGGCTACGCAGCGACGCGTGTAGAGCGAGCCTCGCGCGCCACACGGTCGAAGAAATCGGCGCTGCGCTCGATCAGCATGCGCCGTTCCCGGTCGATGGTGATCATGTGGTAGCTGTCGGCCAGGAGGAGCATTTCCACCGGGCCCCGTACATGCCGCGCCACCAGGTCCGCATTCGCGGCGCTGGCCACCTCGTCGTCGAGTGCGTGCGCGATGAAGCAGGGCGCCAGCACGGAGGGCAGGCGGCGACGCACGTCGCGGGCAAGCTCCACCGTTTCCGCCACGGCATGCCAAGGATCGCCCTCGCGAAGCGACGCGCCATCGGGGCCGCCGGGCATGCTCCTGCCAAAGTGTTCGCGCAGGCGCTGTTCATGGAATCCATGCGGCGGCCATTGCAGCAGGCGGCGATGGCGCCCGATGCCCAGACGTTTGAACAGCGGCAGGAGGAAGGACATGCGAGCCGCCCAACCCGTTGACCATCCGTCGTAGCGGAAGGTCGCGCCGAACACGCCCAGGCCCGCCACCCAATCCGGATGCAGCGCGGCGAGGCGCAAGGCGAGCAGCGCGCCCATCGACGAACCCGCCACGAACATGCGGTCCACTTGTCCGCGCAGTTCGTCCGCGGCGGCTTCCACGCTCGCGTACCAGGCCCTCCAGTTGGAGGCGATCAGGTCCTCCTCGCTTCCTCCGTGTCCGGCCAGCGCCACGCCCAGCACGGTGAAGCCGGCGCGGTTCAGCCCTTTGCCGAGAAGGCGCATTTCGTCCGGCGTACGGCCGAGTCCATGCACCAGCAGGACCCCTTCGGCCCCACCTTCGAACCGGAATGCCGGCGGCATGCTCACGTGGCCCTTCGTCATCGTCCGCACCATGCGGGCCATGTTGCCGCGCGGCCGTTTCACCTGCCTTTCCCGAGGGGTGCGCCAGCTTGCGAAACGTCTCGCAAGTTCTGACGAAGGTGCCGCGCTGCCCGGCCCTAGGACAGCGGGTGATGCTTGAGCGGAGGGGCGGCGGGGAAGTGAAGTTCCACGCGCAGACCGCCGGCCTCGGCGTGCAGGAAAGCCACGCGCGCACCGTGCCGCTCGGCGATGCTCTCGACGATGGCCAGGCCCAGGCCGGTGCCGTCTTCATCGACGCCGGGTACGCGAAAGAAGCGCTCACCCAGTTGTCCGAGGAAGGCATCGTCCACGCCCGGACCGTCGTCTTCCACGGCGAGCAGGACGTCGTTCTCGCCGCGGGCCAGCGACACCGTGACCACGTGGCCGCGGCCCGCGTAGTGGAATGCGTTGTCCACGAGATTGTCGATCACTTCCTGCACCTGCAAGGCGTCGCCGCGGATGATGCATGGGTCGTCCGTGCCTTCGTAACCCAGGTCCACGCCGGCGGTGAGGGCCTGGTGCACGCGCATCGAAACGGCTTCGGGAACCACCGTGGCCAGATCGATCTCGGCCATGCCGTCGCGGTCCGGCAGGTCAGGCGATTGCGTGCGCGTCAGTGCGAGCAGCTGTGCCGACGTGCGTGCGGCGCGCGCGGCGAGGCGCTGCACGTGGTTCATCGCGTCGGCGCGCTGGGAGGGGTCGGTCGTCTCTGTCAGCCTCTCCACGTGCAAGCGGATGCCGGCGAGCGGCGTGCGCAGCTGATGCGCGGCGTCGGCGATGAAGCGCTCCTGCAAGCCCAGCATGTTCCGCATGCGGGCGAACAGGTCGTCGATGGTACGGGTGAGCGGAAGGATCTCCACCGGCACGTCTTCCTCGCCGATGGGGCTGAGGTCGTGCTCGCGCCGGGCGAGGCGCGACGTCAACGGTTCCAGCACACGCAGACCATGGCTCACGCCCAGCCACACGAGGAAGAGCACGGCCACGATGAGCAGGGCCTGCATCGGCAGCGTGAGCAGGAGGATCTCCCGTGCGCGGGCATGCCGGTCGCGCAGGTTCTCCGCCACGGTGATCGTGAGCACGTCGTCGGGGTCGTGGCGGCTGGGGACGCGCATGGTCGCCGCCCGCAGGGGGCGGTGGCCCAGTTCGGTGTCGTAGAGCCGCGGTGGCGCGTCCACGGCGACGGAGGGCGCCTGCAGGATGGCGTTGCTGATCACCCGTCCGTGACGGTCGCTGGTCACGGTGTAGTAGTTGCGGCCGTTCGGATCGTATTCGAGGAGGAAGCGCGCCTGCTCGGTCAGCTCGCCGCGCAGCGCGTCGCTGCCGATCATTTCCGAGAGCGTGAGCGCGTTGTCCGAGAGGGTGGCATCGTGCACCCGGTTGGAATACGCCAGGGCCACGAAATAACCGATCACCGCGTCCAGGAGGAGCACGCCGAGCACCGGCACGAGCAGGAAGGTGAGCAGCCGCCGCCGAAGGCTCGGGCGTGGCGGTCGCCGTGCCGCCGCGTGGCGGCGGTCAGGCATCCGCGCTTTCTTCGAGGAGATAGCCGAGGCCGCGGATGGTGCGAACGCTGGTACCCGAACCCTGCAGCTTCTTGCGCAGGCGATGCAGGGCGATGTCCAGACCGTTGTCGGTCAGGTCTTCGTCCCAATTGCACAGCGCCTCGACGAGCTGGGTGCGGCTGGTGACCTTGTCGGCCCGGAGGGCAAGCGCTTCCACCAGGCCGAACTCGCGGGCGGTGAGGTCCAGCGCGGTGTCGCCGATCCAGGCGCGATGGCCGGGGATATCCAGGCGCAGGCGCCCGATGCGGAACTCCGGGGTGCCCTGGCTCGAGCGCCGACGCAGCAGGGCGCGTACGCGGGCGTCGAATTCGGCGAGAGCGAAAGGCTTCACGAGGTAGTCGTCGGCGCCGAGATCGAGCACGCGCACGCGCTCCTTCAGCCCTTCGCGTGCGGTCACCACGAGCACAGGCAAACCGGAACCGCGCTTGCGCGCCCGCGCCAGCACGTCGCTGCCGTCGAGCAGCGGCAGGCCGAGGTCGAGCACGAGCAGGTCGTAGTCGTGGTCGCGCAGGGCATGGTCGGCACTGGCGCCGTCGGTGACGTGGTCGACGGCATGCCCTCCCTGTTCGAGGGAGGCTCTTACTGCCGCGCCGATGGCGGCGTCGTCTTCGGCCAGGAGGATGCGCATGAGGGCCAAGGATACGCTCCGGATAGGTGGGCGTGCATCCTGTCGCGACAGGCTTTCAAGCCGCTTTCCACGTCTGGCCGCCTGCATAATTGCGAACGATTCGCATTATGGTTAACATGGCCCGCTGCGAACACGTTACGCCAGGGGCTTTGCGGAAAACATGCGCGATACCGTCGATCGGCAACGCCGTGCCTTCTGGCTGAAGCACCTGCACCGCTGGCACTGGATCAGTTCGGCGGTCTCCCTGGTCGCGCTCCTGTTGTTCTCCGTCACGGGCTTCACCCTCAACCACGCCGCGCGCATCGAGGCCTCGCCGGCGGTGTCGCGCTTTGCCGCGACCCTGCCCGCACCGCTGCTGCGCGAACTGGCGGATCCGGGAGCGAAATCCGCGCCGGTCCCGCCGGCGGTCGCCGAATTCGTGCGGAGCGAAACCGGCGCACGCATCGAGGGACGCGCGGGCGACTGGAGCGACGACGAGGTGTACGTCTCCCTGCCCAGGCCGGGCGGCGATGCGTGGGTCGCCATCGACCGGGAGACGGGCGACGTGCAGTACGAGGTTACCGACCGGGGCTGGCTGGCATGGCTCAACGACCTGCACAAGGGACGCAACACCGGGCCTGTCTGGAGCGCGTTCATCGACGTATTCGCGCTGGCCTGCCTCGTCTTCGCCGTGACGGGCCTCGTGCTGCTCAAGATGCACGCCGCTCAGCGCGGCATGACCTGGCCCATGGTCGCCCTGGGTTTCGTGCTGCCGGTCGTCATCGCCCTCGTGTTCATCCACTGAAGGATCCACCATGCGCCGCATCCTGACCCTCGCCCTCTGCGCCTGTTGCGCCGCGCCCGCGATCGCGGCCGACATGAACATCACCGTGGAAATTCCCTCGCTGAAGGTGGCCGAGTACCACCGCCCTTATGTCGCCGTGTGGATCGAGCGCGAAGACCACACCGTCGCGGCCAACCTCGCGGTCTGGTACGAGATGAAGAAGGGCGACGGCGAAGGCACGAAGTGGCTGAAGGACATGCGCCAGTGGTGGCGCCGCAGCGGCCGCGAGCAGAGCATGCCGATCGACGGCGTGTCGGGCGCCACGCGCCCGGCCGGCCAGCATCGCCTGCGCTTCGCCGACGGCAAGCCTCCGCTCGGCACATTGGCCCCGGGGCATTACGAACTGGTGGTGGAGGCGGCACGCGAGGTCGGCGGTCGCGAAGCGCAGCGCATTCCCTTCGACTGGCCGGCCAAGGCGCCCGTGCACCTGTCCGCCAAGGGCAGCGAAGAACTTGGTCAGATCGACCTCGACATCAATCCCTGAACGGAGCTGTCCCGATGAAGCACACGCTTGCCCGCGCCGCCTTTTGCGCCGCCCTCGTCCTGCCGCTCGCGGCACAGGCCCACAAGATGTGGATGGTGCCCAGCGCCACGGTGATCTCCGGCGACGATGCCTGGGTGACGGTCGACGCCGCCGTTTCCAACGATCTTTACTATCCGGATCACTTCCCGGCCAAGCTCGACCAGTTGGTGATCACCGCGCCCGACGGTTCGCCGGTGAAGCCGGAAAACGCCGCCACCGGCAAGTACCGCAGCACGTTCGATGTGCCGGTACCGCAGAAGGGTACCTATCGTCTCGCGCTGGTGAACCAGGGCATGTTCGCCAGCTACGAGGTGGACGGCCAGAAAAAGCGCTGGCGCGGCACCCCCGAGGAATTCAAGGGCGCGATCCCCGCCGGGGCGAAGAACGTTGCGGTGAGCGAGATGGCGTCGCGGGTGGAGACCTTCGTCACCCAGGGCTCGCCGAGCGACGGCGCGCTGAAGCCGGTCGGCAAGGGCCTGGAGCTGGTGCCGGTGAGTCAACCGAACGACCTCATGGCGGGCGAGAAAGCCACCTTCCGTCTCCTGCTCGACGGCAAGCCCGCGGCGAACCTCAAGGTCGTGGCCATCAACGGCGCCACGCGCTATCGCAATGCGCAGGACGAGATGGACACCACCACCGACAGCGACGGAAAGTTCAGCTTCACCTGGCCCGCGGCGGGCATGTACTGGGTGAACGCGTCCACGGAAGACAGCCACACCTCGGTGAAGGAAGCGAAGAACCGCCGGCTCGCCTACACGGCGACGCTCGAAGTGCTGCCGCAATAAAGCCCGCTCATGCGCGCCGATACCCACCGTGTGCCGAACGCCGTAGGAGCGCGCCCTGCGCGCGACAGCTCTTCGCGACATGCTCCAGGGTCGCTTGCAAGCACCGGCAAGCGCCTGGCTTGCCTGCTCGCCTTGGTCTGCGCTCCCGCCTTCGCCAGCGACATACACCGTTTCGACGGCGAGACGATGGGCACGACGTGGTCGGTCAACGCCGTGCTGCCCGATGGCGCGAACGAGCGCGACGTCGAGCGGGGCATCCAGGCCGAAGTCGATCGCGTCGTCGCGCAGATGAGCACATACGACGACACGTCCGACCTCAGCCGTTTCAATCGCGCGCCGGCAGGCACCTGGCAGGTGCTGCCTCCGGAGTTGTTCACGGTGATGCGGTACGCGCTGCAATTGGCGAAGGCCTCCGGCGGTGCTTACGACCCGACCGTGGGCCCGCTGGTGAACCTGTGGGGCTTCGGTCCGGGCAAGGCCTCGGCCGGCCGGTCTTCCTCGCACGATCCGGTGCATCCGTATGCTCCGCCGGATGCGGCGGCGATCGCCGAGGCAAGGAAACGCGTGGGCTGGGCGAAGATCCGCCTGGACGAAGCGCATCGGCGCGCGTTCCAGCCCGGCGGCGTCTACGTCGATCTTTCCGCGGTCGCGAAGGGCTTTGGCGTCGATCAGGTGGCGCGCTTTCTCGAACGTTCCGGCGTCGACGCGTATCTTGTGGAAGTGGGCGGCGAACTGCGTGGCCATGGCCGCAAGCCCGACGGTTCACCCTGGCGCGTAGGTATCGAGCGTCCAGGTGCCGCCGCCGGTGCCGTCGACGACCCCGACGAAGTGGGGCGGGTGCTTTCCCTCGACGACAAGGCCATCGCCACCTCGGGCGATTACCGCCACTTCTTCGAAAGCGGCGGACGGTTTTTCTCGCACCATATCGACCCGCGAACGGGCTATCCCGTGGCGCACCAGGTGGCGTCGGTCAGTGTGGTCGCCAGCGACTGCATGCACGCCGATCCGCTGGGAACCACGCTGACGGTGCTCGGTCCGGACGAGGGCATGGCCTTTGCGCGGCGACACGGCGTCGCCGCCTTGTTCATCCTCCATGACGGCAACGGTCGTCTCGTGGAGCGCATGTCGCCGGCATTCGCCGCCCTGGCCAAGCCGTGATCGCTGCCGAACTGACGCGCGTCGCGCTTGCGGGCAGCCTCCTGCTGGCCTGGGTCGGCTTCACCGTCGCCTGCGCCCGTCGCGGTCCGCGCAAGGACGCCGGCGTGGCCGGAGGCGTGCTCGTCGTGCATGCATCGCAGACGGGATTCGCCACGGAGCTTGCCGACAGAACCGCGGAAGCGTTGCGCGCGGGCGGCGTGGCCGTGGACGTCCGCGGCATGAACGAACTCACGCCCGACGTACTCCGGGACGCGTCGCGCGCGTTGTTCGTCGCCAGCACGACAGGTGAGGGCGATGCACCCGATGCCGCGACGGCATTCGACGGACATCTCATGCGGGTACCCGCGGCACTGCACGGACTCGCATACGGCGTGCTTGCGCTGGGCGACCGCGACTACGACGACTTCTGCGCGTTCGGCCGGCGGCTGGACGGCTGGTTGCGTGCGAGCGGCGCAGCGCCGTTGTTCGATCGTGTCGATGTGGACAATGGCGACGAGGGCAGCCTTCGCCACTGGCAGCACCACGTCGCGCAACTCGCCGGCCTTCCAGGCATGAGCGACTGGACGCGGCCGGCGTACCAGGCATGGCGCCTGGTCGAACGGACCTTGCTGAATCCCGGCAGCGCCGGTGGTGCCTGCTATCACCTCGCGCTGGTGCCGGACGACCCGGCGCATCTTGTCTGGGAAGCCGGCGACATCGCCGAGGTCGGGCCGCGCCGCGACAGGGGCGATGCCACGAGGCTGCCTCATCGCGAATATTCCATCGCATCGCTGCCCGACGATGGCGCGTTGCATCTCGTCGTACGGCAGATGCGCGACGCGCACGGCGAGATGGGTATCGGCTCCGGCTGGTTGACCGGGCGCGCAGCACTGGGAGACATCGTGGATCTGCGCGTGCGCCGCAACGCCGGGTTCCACGCGCCCGACGACGCGCGGCCGCTGCTGCTGGTGGGCAACGGTACCGGCATCGCCGGGTTGCGCGCCTTGCTGAAGGCGCGCATTGCGCGCGGCCACCAGCGGAACTGGCTGGTGTTCGGCGAACGACAGGCAGCTATCGACCGTCTGCACGTGGACGAACTGGAGCGCTGGCACGCGGACGGCGCCATCGAGCGCCTGGATCTCGTCTGGTCGCGCGAGGGCCGCGGGGCACGCTATGTGCAAGACCGGTTGCGCGCCGTCCCCGACGACCTGCGCCGATTCGTGGAACAGGGTGCCGCCGTGTACGTCTGCGGCAGCCTGGCGGGGATGGCGCCCGGTGTGGACGCCGCCCTCCGCGAAGCGCTGGGGGACGCCGCGGTGAACGATCTCGCCGTGACCGGCCGCTATCGCCGCGACGTGTACTGACCGTTCTTCGAGCGCGTCAGGCGACGGCCAGGCGTACCTTGCCGCCTTCGAGGCCGGCGAAGCGCAGTGCCGTCAGGTCCGGCACCCACGCCACCTGGGGCGGTACCTCGCCGGGATGATCGCCCGCGATGGCGAGCACGCGCGCGCCGGCGGCGAGTCCCGCCTCGATACCGGCCTTGGCGTCCTCGAACACCAGACACTCGACAGCCGCTGCGTTCATGCGCCGCGCGCCCAGCAGGTAGCCCTCCGGATCCGGCTTGCCGTTTCGCACCATCTCGCCGGCCACCATGCGCGGCGGCGGTTCGATGCCTGCCGCACGGAGTCGCGCTTCGGCCAGCGGCGTGTCGGCGGAGGTCACGATGGTCCACGTGTGGGCAGGCAGGGAGGCCAGCAGCTCGACTGCGCCGGGGATCGGCACGATGCCGTCCACGTCTTGCAGTTCCTCGCGATACAGGCGGTCGTACTCGGCCTGGATGTCCATGCCGGGCTTGGCGAACATCTTCACCGAGTCGAGCATGCGGACGCCGTGCAGGCGCGGAAGCACGAAGTGCCAATCGACGCCGTGCTCGTCGCACCAGCGTTTCCAGATCTTTTCGACGACGACGCGGGAATCGACCAGCGTGCCGTCCATGTCGAAAAGAAGGGCCCCGGCTTCGATGACCTGGCCCGGTTCGAGTCGCATGATGCCTCCGGTATCGTGAAGCGCGTCGCGCACGCGCGAAGCTCTCCACGATACCCGGTTGCCGCCGATATGTAATGCCCTTGCCTCAGCGCGAGCGTTCCGCGACGTTGTTACGCATGGCCTCGTCCATGATCGCACGCACCTCGTCGTTCGCCCTGCGATCGGCTTCGGCCTCGCGCCGGGATTGCGCCACGTGTTCCTGGCCGACGGCGGCGCGGCGCTTGTCGAGATCGGCGATCTCTTTCGCGATATCCGCCTGCTCCCGTCCTATGGCGGCATTGCCTGCGGCATAGGCGGCCGGGTCGCGCGGTGCGCTCGGGTTGTACTGCTTCGCCATCAGTTCCGCCTGTTTCGCCGACAGCTCTGCCAACTGTCCGTTCAGCACGGCTTGCCTGCGATCGATCTCGGCCTGTTTCTCCGCGCTTCGCATGGCGTCCTCGGCCGGAACCCGGGCGCGCTCATAAGCCTCGCGGATGCGGTTCACGTACGCCGGATCGCGTAATACCCACGCCTGGGCACCCTTGCGATACCAGACGTAGTCGCCGGGGCCTTGCCGCTCGGAACGCGCACGCTGGATGTCTTCATCGCTGCCGTTCGATATGCGGGTGATATGCCCGCCGAAGAAAATGAACGTCTGGTCCGACGGACCCGTGACCAACGGCGCCGGCGGCGCAGGAGGCGGCGGTGGCGCCGTTGGCGCGGCTGGTGCCGGAGGCATGGAGGGCATCGGCGGCAGCGGTGCGGGAGACAGGCGCGAGGCGACGGCAGGTGTCGTCGGCGTCCTGGCGGTCACGGGTGTCCTGGGTGTCCTGGGTGTCACCGGGGTAGTCGGAGTAACGGGCGTCGCCGTTACCGCTGGGGACGCCTGCTCCGGTATCGCGTCCGCACCGTCGGCGGCGACGACGCGCCAGGGCGTGACACCGATGGCTGCGATCATCGCAACGAGGCATAGCGTGAGCACGCGCGGCGGCGCGTCGGTGGCCTGAGCGAGCATGTCGAGTCTCCTCTTCAATGTCCGGAATGTGGGCGATGCCCCGGGGAGCGCGTGGTGTGGGTGAGGCGCCACGCCGAGGCGCAGCAATAGACGTCCATACGTTCGCGGAGCCTGGCGCCCGCGCGACACCACCAGGGCGTCGCACGCCGCCTCGCGGCACAGCGCGTACTCGCGCATGGCGACATGGACGAGCGGATGGAAGAAGAACAGGGTGCGCGCAAGGACCGGCACCCAGCCGAGGACGAGGTCGCCGCGGCGCACGTGGGCGAGCTCGTGCATCAGCGCCATGTCCAGTTCGTCGTCGTCGAGTTTGTCTTCCAGAGGCAGGAGGATGGTCGGGCGCCACAGGCCCACCACCTGCGGCGAATCCACCTCGGTGGATACCGCGAGGCGCGGCGATCGGCGCAGCCCGAGTTCGCGCGCCCTCCGCGCGCACAGCGTGTCGACGCGCACGTCGTCGTGCGGCATCGCACGGCGAACCACGCCGGAAAGGCGATAGGCCCGCATGCCCGCCACGGCCAGCTGGATCAGGATCGCGACGGCCCAGACGGCAAGCAGCACCATCGTCCAGGAGATCGAGAACGCAGGCTGCGCGGCGACGGCTGTCGTCGCGAGCGACGTGGCGTCGAATGGGCCGGTGGAAACCGTCGTCTGCACGGCTGGCGCGGGCAGTAACGGAAGGGCGACCGGTGTGGGCCAGGCAAGCCCGACCACGAGCTGTGCGCCGAGCAGCCACCATAGGGCGGTACGTGCGGCGGCCGATAACGATGGGATCAGGCGGCAGGCGGCATACACGAGCGCGGCCAGGAGGACCGCCTGCAGCGACGCGTAGGCCAGCCGGGAAAGCAGGGTGTCGAGGAAGGCATCCATGTCAGCGCCCCTTGCGCCGCGATTGCAGGGTGCCGACCAGCGCCTCGAGTTCGGCCAGCTCCGCGTCGCTGACCTGTCCGCGTTCGGACATCCAGGCGACGAAGGGCGACACCGAACCCTGCAGCGTCTTTTCCACGAAGCGCGCCACCGCGCCGGTCATGACCTCGGCGGCGCCATTGGTGGCGCTGTAGCGGAAGCTCCCATCGATTCTCCGGCGGGTGAGGTAACCCTTCGCGCGGAGCCGCTCCATCATGGTGAGCACCGTGGATCGCGCGAGGCCGCGCGCTTCGCCATAACCCGCGCATACCTCCGCCACCGAACTCTTCGGCGCCTCCTCGATGTACTGCAGAAGTGCGAGTTCCTGGTCGCCGATCGTCTTCTTGCTCATGCCACCCTCCTGACTACAGGTGTAGGCAGCATGCGCTTGACGACAGTTGTAGTCAAGGGGAGGGGTTGAGGAGTTCGTGGAGAGTGCTGTGGTCGTGTCGGCGGGAGATGGGGGATGGGAAGTGGGGGCGTGGTTCCGACGTTCGCCCGAGGGCGCGTGAAGCTATCGGTTGGCGTCGAGTGAACTGTGAGCTGCCTGCTCCCTCAGGCGAACGCCGGGAATGCGCGCCCACTTCCCATCTCCCACCTCCCACCTCCCATCTCCAAAAAAAACCCCCGCCTTATAGGCGGGGGTCTTCAGTACCTCCCGATCGCGGTGGATGCTCCACCGCGAGAAATCAGGCGGCGGCGTCCTTCAGCTTCTTCAGCGGACGGACCTTGACCTTGACCGAAGCGGGCTTGGCGGCGAACCAGCGCTCTTCGCCCGTGAACGGGTCCTTGCCCTTGCGCTTCGGCTTGGCCGGGACGGCGACCGAGGTGATCTTGAGCAGGCCGGGCAGCGTGAACGTGCCGGCGCCCTTCTTGTGCACGGACGCGGAGATCGCGCCTTCGAGCGAGGCCAGCACGGCCTTCACGCTCTTGCTGTCCACGCCGCTCTGCTCGACGATGTGCGAGACGAGCGAGGACTTCGACAGCGGATCCTTGATGGGCTTGAGGGCGGCCGGCGCCTTCGTTGCCTTGGCGGGAGCCTTGGCAGCCTTCTTCGCCGCCGATTTGGTGGTCTTGGCCATGGTTATCCTTGTCACTTTGATCGAATGAGGCGGCCTTACCGGCCGGTGCCCAGCGGGCGACTCACTCTAGCGTTGCTTTCGTCCGCTGAAAATAGGGTCCGCGAAGTTTTTTCGCATTTATGAGCCCTTTTTTTCAGGGTCCCCGTGACGCAATGCAGAAAAAGCGGCTCAGATCCCTGCATACCACTCGTAACCGTTGTCTTCCCAGTACCCGCCATTGCCCTCGCCGATGTCCGCGAAACTGGCGACGAGCTCGACCCGGCGAAGGTACTTCGCGTGCTTGTAGCCCAATTGGCGCTCCACGCGCAGGCGTAGCGGGGCGCCGTTGGCGACCGGCAGCGGCCTGTCGTTGAGCGCATGGGCGAGCAGGGTCTGCGGGTGGCGCGCTTCGGCGAGGTCGATGCTCTCGTAGTACGGGGTGTCCTCGTCGTAAGTGTCGAAGCAATGGAAGACCACGTAACGGGCACCATCGGTCGGGCCCACGTGGTCCAGGACCGCGGCGAGCGGCGTACCCGTCCATTTGCCGATGGCGCTCCAGCCTTCCACGCAGTCGTGGCGGGTGATCTGCGTGCGGCTGCCCAACGCTTTCAGTTCCTCCAGCGACAGCCGCGCCGGGCGGGCGACGAGGCCATCCACTTGCAGCCGGTAATCGGCAAATCCACCGCGCAGCAGCGACTGGTAGAGCGGCGTGTCCGGCATGGTGGTGCCGTTGGGCTTGAACACGGCGGAGATGTCGGATTCGGCGTATTCCTTCGCGAGGGCCCGCGACGGCGAGAGGAATCGCTGGACCCGTCGCGTTACCGCTTCCGCGGATTCGAGCACGCGTGCGCCGGTGTCGCTTTCGGAGATGCGGTCGCACCCGGCCAGCGCCGCGCCGCCGAGGGTGAGGAGTGTATTGCGCAGGAATCGGCGGCGGTCAGTCATGGTGGGTTGCCTCCTTGTCGTCGCGAATCCGATACCAGCCGGTCACCATGCCGCGCAGCTGGTTGAGCGGGCCGCTCACGAGTACTTCGAAGACGTGCACGAGCACGAAAGCCACGAAGGCGACGGCGATGAGGAAATGGATGGTTCTGGCCGACTGGCGGCCGCCGACGAGATCGACGAGCCAGTGCAGCACCGCATCCATGCGGGGCGACATGGCGATGCCCATGAGCACGATGCCGCCCCCGAACACGAAGATGGCGACGAGGTAGGCGAGGCGCTGCAGGATGTTGTAACGGACCGCTTCCTCACCTGCCGGATGGCGGAAGCGCAGGTGGTCGACGACCGAACGGCCAAAGCCGCGCCAGTCGTTCCGCGTGGGCACGAGGTCCCTGGCGAGATGCCGGCTGAAAAGGGACCAGCCGACGTACGCGATGCCGTTTGCGACGAAGAGCCAGGCAAAGAAGAAGTGCCAGCGACGACCCATCGCGAGCCAGCCCGGCCCCGGAATCGTGGCCCAGGCGGGAAAACCTCGCGACCGCCATTGCCCGTTCACCTGGGAGGCGCCGAGGACGCCGGTGGTGTCGAAGGTGTGGCTGCCGATACGCGTGGTGCCGCGCGGGGCGCCCTGTGCATCGACGCCACCTTGCAGCGAGAGAACGGCGCTGCCGGGGTCGGAACGCTGGCCCCAGTAGAGGGAAGGGTGCGCGTTGAATATCTGCAGACCGCTGCCGAGCAGCACGAACAGGCACACCACGTTGATCCAGTGCATCACGCGCACGGGCCAGCGGTGCCGATAGACGAGGCGTGTGTTGGGCATGGGAGCTCCCGGGTAGGCGACCTGGAGTATGACCGTGGCAGCGCGCGATTTCTTGCAGCCGCGACTGACCGGGTCCTACGACGGCGCCGTTCCCGATGGATCGTCCAGCCATCCGGCTGCGACGGCATGGCGAAGGTCGGCCTCGTCGTCGAGGTCGTCTTCGAGTTCGTCCGCGCGCACGCCGTGCGGGGCCAGGTCGTGCCAGAGGCCGCGGAAGCCTGCGTCGCCCTCGAGTTCCATCCCTCGGGACAGCGTCGACGCGCGGAGAACGGCCGGCACACCCCGAGCATCGCCGTAGAGGCTGACGGTATCGCGGTCGTCCGTGTGTGCCGCGAGCAGCGCGAGAAGGTGGCGGGCCTCCAGTGCCGGTTGATCCACCACGGTGACCAGCGTCGGACGTTCGCGTCCGGCCAGTTCCGCCGCCGCGAGGCGCAGGCTCGATGCCACGCCGGTGGACCAGAGCTCGTTGACCAGCACCTGGACGTCCAGATCACCCAGCGCGGCCGTCACTTCGTTGCCATGCGCGCCCACCACCACGATTGTCCGCTCCGGCTTCGTCGCGAGCACCAGGCGGGCCACTCGCGCGATCAATGCCTCGCCGTGGCGGGTGAGCAACTGCTTCGGCCGGCCGAGCCGGCGGCTGCCGCCGGCCGCGAGGATCACGGCATCGTGCGGCGTAGTCACGCCTCGCGCGCGCGGTCGCGCTGGCACACTTCGGCAAGGATCGACAAGGCGATGCCGTGCGGGGTCTGCGCACCGATCGGCAGGCCTGCCGGCAGGCGCAGCCGGCCGAGAGCTTCCTCGCGGGTGCCTTCGTCGCGCAGCCGCTGCATGCGTGCCTGGATCTTGTGCCGGCTGCCGAGCACGCCTACCGCGAAAGCCGGCGAGGCCAGCGCGTGCGCTGCCACGGCGTGATCCACTTCCGCGTCGTGGCTGAGCGAATAGACGGCCGTACGGTCGTCGATGGCAAGTTGGGCCAGTGCCACGGGAAGCGAGCGCGAGTCGTATCCCGCCAGCGTCGCGCCGGCCGGCGGCGAGGATGGCCCGTGTGGCCGAAGCAGCACGACTTCCACGCCGACGAGTGGCGCGAGACGCGCCACGGCCAGCGTCACCGGATCGCCCCCGACCACGACCACCCGCAGCGGCGGACGGTGCGTCACCGCGTAGGCGCCGCTGTCCGCCGGCACGAGGCCGTCGCGGATGGACCATTCCCCGGTGACGGCATCGGAGAGCACCGTGACGGTACGCCGCTCGCGCCGGGCGACACCCAGGGCATGCACGTAGGCAGCCGCCTCGCGAAGCTCGCGTACGAAGATGCCGATGCGTCCACCGCAGCTGAGCTGGATATCGAGCACGTCGCTGCCCACCCCGTAGTCGAGCAGGCGCGGGCGGCGTTCCGCCAGCACCATGGCGGCTTCGGCCGCCACGGCGGCTTCCACGCATCCGCCCGAGACGTAACCGGCCACGGCGCCGTCGGCCGCGATGACCATCTCGCTGCCCAGCGGCCGCGGCGACGGGCCCTGCACGCTTACCAGGGTGGCCAGCGCCACTCGGCCCCGGTGGGCAAACTCGCGCAGCGACGCCAGCAGATCCTCGACGAGGGCATAGTCGGGCCACGCAGGCCAGGCGGGAACGGTGGATGTGTCCAAGGCGCTCATGGCCGAAGTCTGACACGATTAAGCAAAAACGAGGTTGCCGCCGTCAGACCGTTACATCCACTGAACGGCCGGACCCCAGGAAAGCGATGATCGACCGCAGACCCTCCGTCACCTCCATGCTTTCCCGATACAGGCGCAGATTCTCTGCCTGAAATCTGTCGGAAGGTAGTTTCCGCTCGAATTCCTGTGCGGCGTACAGGGTTCCTAGGGCATCGAACTCGGTTTCCGCGGGCTCATCGCTGCCTAGGCTGAATAACATGCTAGCCACGTCCCGTGTTATCTGGCGGTCCTGGAACAGCTTGGAGGCCAAGTCTCTCAACTGCTGAGGCTTGATTTTTGTTAAGTCGAGGCTTCGTATCGCATCGAGCGTGTCGTTCGATAACTGAGCAAGCACTGTATCCATCGCTTGCCTTCGTTCGTTGCATGTTTTGACTTCAAGACTGCCTGTGGATTCGCCGGGAGCGACATGAGGGCAGCGCCCAGGTGCCAATGTGGCGAGTGACGCAATATGCATAAGCACTGCTCCAGTCGGTAGTTAATGCAGATTATCTGCACCGCCAGCCCCGTTTACCGTCCGGCGTGGTCCACGCTGGAGCGCGGGGAGAAGCCGGCATATTCGCGGGAATGTTCGGATTGCTAGGTTGAGAAAGCGCCTTTCGGTAGGACCAGCGCTCTCGCGCTGTGGGGCCGCGGAATATGGCCGTTGCTTGCGCATAAAGTTCGGTCGCGCACTCGGCGCGTTACCCAGGAACGATAGTGATGAAATTGACGAAACGATCCGCAAGGACGATCGCGAGCGTTTGTCTCGGCGCCGCCGCACTGATCGGAGCGGCGTGGTCGCAATCGGCAAGCGCCCGCAGTTGCATGTTCTATCTACCCGCAGGGAGCTACGACCAAGCCGTGGCACCTGGGAGCGAATCGCTTGTCCATCAATGGCGGACGTCTTGCAGTGGTCCGATCATGTTCTCGGGGGGGGCGGGTTCTTCCGGCTTGAGCAGTTGGTCGGCGGTCAATGGCGACGGCTCTCGCGTGGCATTTCAGTCAACACCAACGTCTCGCCGGGGACGTATAGGGTCTGGGTGGAGAACATCTACAACCAGCCGGCCCGTTACTCGATCCGCTGGCGTGTTTCGGCGGGTTGACCTAAAGGCGCTTCCGGCGCCGCCGCGGTACGGCGACGGGCCGTGCCGCTTTTATCGCCGGACGTGAAATGCTCGGCAGAGGGCAGGGATACAAGGAAATCGACGGCGAAGTCTGGCACGATTGCGGCCGAAGGGGCATGACACGGGCGAAACACCCGTCTCACGTCCTCCGTGCTTTCCTAAGGCGACCATGCCCTCACTCATCGACCGCCACGGACGTACCAAGCGCAAGCTGCGGATATCGCTCACCGACCGCTGCAACTTCCGTTGCACCTATTGCATGCCGGAGCATCCGGACTGGCTTCCGCGAGCCAGTCTGCTGAAGCGCGAAGAGATCGTGCGCCTGGCCGCCATCTTCGTCGATCACGGCATCGACCAGATCCGGCTGACCGGCGGCGAGCCGCTGCTCCGGCCCGACCTGCTCGATTGCGTGCGCGACATCGACGCCCTTCGCGAGCGGGGGCTGTCGCGCCTGTCCATGACCACCAATGCTTCGCGCATCGCCCCCAGGGCGCGTGAGCTGGTCGCGGCGGGCATCGACGACTTCAACGTCAGCCTGGACGCCATCGACGCCGGCACGTTCCACCGGCTGACCCGCCGGGAGATCGCCCCGGTGCTCGACGGCATCGACGCCCTTGCGGATGCCGGGGCCAGGGTGAAGCTCAATGCCGTGGTGATCCGCGGCGACAACGACGAGGAGATCGTCCCGCTGCTCGATTGGGCCATGGCGCGCGGTTTGCCGTTGCGCTACATCGAATACATGCCCCTCGACGCGCCGGGGCACTGGAAGCGCGACGCCGTGGTGTCGGAGGCCGAGATACTGGCCGCCATCGGCCGCTCGCACAGGGTGGAGGCGCAGTCGCGTGGCAACGACCCGGCCACGCCTTACCTCGTCGACGGCCACTATTCGCTCGGTGTCATTTCCACCGTCTCCAACCCGTTCTGTTCCACCTGCGACCGGCTGCGCCTTACCGCGACGGGCGAACTCTTCACCTGCCTGTTCTCCCCGGTGGGCATGCCGTTGGGCGCCCGCCTGCGCGAGGGGGCCGACGATGCGGCGCTCGCGGCGCAGGTGGCCAAGGCCGTGTGGCTGAAGGATGCCGGCTATGCTTCGCGGCCCGGGCCGGTGGACCGCCCGTTGACCATGCATGCCATGGGCGGGTGATCCGCCCTTTGCCAGGATGCCCATGAAACCGATCGTTTTCGAACTCTTCGCCAATCTCGAACGGCTGGCCGGCACGAAGGAATGCCGCATCGACGCCGACGGTGGCGTCGCCACCATCGGCGATGCGCTTGGCTTGCTCGCGCAGGCGCACCCCGAACTTGCGGGTTCCCTGGAACGCTGTGCCTGCGTCTCGGGCGATACCATCGTCCGCCGCGCCGACCCCGTGCCGGCGGATGGCCGCATCGCGCTGTTGCCGCCGGTCGCGGGAGGCTGAGCATGAACCGCATCGTTCTTTCCCATGAGCCCGTGGCCGTCGAGCCTCTGCTCGAACTGGATGCGCATCCGGAATGCGGCGGCCTCGCACTGTTCGTCGGTACGGTGCGCGACCACCACGAGGGGCGCTCCGTGCGCCATCTCAAATACACGGCGCACGAACCCCTGGCCACGAAGGTGATCCGAGAGGTGGAGCGCACCACGCGCGAGCGCTATGGCGTGCCGTATGTGCGCATCGTGCACCGGCTGGGCGACCTTTCCATCGGCGACATCGCCATCGTCTGCGTGGTGCGCGCACCGCATCGCGCGGAAGCCTTCGAGGCCTGCCGCCATGCGGTGGACGCGGTGAAGCACGGCGCCCCCATATGGAAGGAGGAGTTCTACGCGGACGGCAGCAGCGTCTTCGTGGAAGGCTGTTGCATACGCGACGACCTGGACGAGCACGCCACCGCATCGCACCGCCATCACTCTCACGCGAGCCACGGATGAAAGACGTCAGCCAGAAGCCGGATTCCCTGCGCGTCGCGCGTGCCACGGCCACCCTCCATGCTCCCGCCGCGTGCATCGACCTGCTGCGCAGCGGCGAAACGGAGAAAGGCGATCCGCTGAAGACCGCCCGCGTGGCCGGCATCCTTGCGGCGAAGCGCACGGACGAACTGATCCCGCTGTGCCATCCGCTGCCGATCCACCGGGCCGACGTGCATTACGAACTCGGCGAAACCTCCGTTCGCGTCCTCGCCGAGGTACAGACCATCGGCCCGACCGGAGTGGAGATGGAAGCGCTGACGGCGGCGAGCCTCGCGGCGCTCACCCTCTACGACATGCTGAAGCCCTATGCGGAGCCGGACGAACTGCACATCGAGGATTGCCGCCTCGAGCGGAAGACAGGCGGCAAATCGCACTACCGGCGCACGCTTGCACAGGCGCGCAGCGCCGCGGTCGTGGTGCTGTCGGACACCGTCGCCAGCGGCGCGAAGACCGACACCGCCGGCGCTTATGTGCGGGATGCGCTGATCGAAGCCGGGTTCGATCCGGTGGAATACGCCGTGATCGCCGACGACGCCGCGGTGCTGGGCAATCTCATCGCATCGCTGGTGGACGGCGGCGTGTCGCTCGTCGTCACCGTCGGCGGCACCGGACTGGGCCCGCGCGACATCACCGTGGATACCGTCAGGCCACTGCTCGACGTGGAAATCCCCGGGATCATGGAAACCGCGCGCGCCTTCGGCCAGAAGCGCATGCCCTTCGCCATGCTCTCGCGGGGCGTGGCCGGCTACGCGCGCGACACCCTCGTCGTGACCTTCCCGGGTAGCCGGGGCGGGGCGAGCGAGTCCCTTGCGGCGACCCTGCCGGGCCTGATCCACCTGCTGGAAACCGGCCGGGCCGGAGGCAGGCATCCGGGCGGTTACGGGGAGTCGGCCTGATGCCCCTCCTTCCCTTGCCGGACGCGCTGTCGCAGTACCGCTCCAGCGTACGGGCGCTTCCGACCCAGCGTGTGCCGCTGGAACTGGCGCTGGGATCGGTGCTCGCGGAGGCGCCCAAGGCGCGTATTTCGCTGCCGCGCTTCACGCAGAGCGCCATGGACGGCTATGCCGTGCGAGCCGCCGACGGTCTTTCGCCGCGTACGCTCATCGGCACCGCCGCCGCCGGCACGCCCGCCGGGGTCACGGTGGGGGAGGGTCAGGCCGTACGCATCCTCACCGGCGGAGTGCTCCCGGCGGGCGCCGACGCGGTGGCCCGCCAGGAGATCGTCGAGCGGACCGGTGAGGGCATCGTGCTGCGCGAAGTCGTGCGGAAGGGCGAGGCGGTCCGCTACGAAGGCGAGGAGTTGGTGGCCGGAGCGGCGCTCGCGGGGCCTGGGAAGAGAATCGGTGCCGGATTGCTCGCCGCCCTCGCCATGGCGGGTGTCGACACGGTGGAGGTCTATCGCCGCCCGCGCGTGGCGGTGCTTGTGACGGGCGACGAAATCAGCCGCGTCGGCGAACCCCTTGAACCAGGCCACGTCTACGATGCGAATGGGCCGCTGCTGCGCGCGTGGTTCGTCGAGAACGGGTACGGGGAGCCGGTGATCGCCTATGTAAGGGACGACGAGGCCGCGCTCGAGGAGGCCATGAGCGCCGCGCTCGACAGCGCCGACCTGATCGTGACCAGCGGTGGCGTGTCGGTGGGCGATCGCGACTTCGTCCCGCTCGTGGCGGATCGCCTCGGCGTGCGCCAGATCTTCTGGAAGGTGGCGCAGAAACCGGGCAAGCCGCTGTGGTTCGGCATGCGCGAGGACAAGGTGCTTCTCGGCATGCCGGGCAATCCGGGTGCGGTGCTGGTGTGCCTCGCGGTGCATGCCCGCGCCATTCTGGCGCAGCTTGAAGGCGAGACAGGCGAGCAACCCGCATGGCGCAGCGGCGTGCTTGCCTCGTCTGTCGAGGCCGACGCGCAGCGCGACCGGCTGGTACGCATGCGCGTGGACACGACCGACGGCGTGGCTTCGCTCGCACTTCTGCCGCGACAGGAGTCGCACATGCTGAGCAATCTCGCCTCGGCGCATGCCCTGGTCTGGTTGCCCGCGCGCGACGTTGGCTTCGGCGCGGGCGAGCGGGTTCGTTGGCTCACCATATGACGCGGTCTACCGGCAAGAGGGTCGAATCGCGACTCATGATCATCGATAGACATTCAGCGATGAATGAGGGAACTGCTTGAGTTCAAACTGCGCGCCTCCAGTCGCAACATTGACCGTAAGTGCATCGATGCTCCGTGCGTCCGAAGTCCACCAGACGATTTCTTGGCGTGGCCATGCATGAGCCCAGTTGGGCCTGATTCGCGAGTTCATCTCGTCGCCTGTCGGCAGATGTCCGCCAGGTCGTTTTTGGGGGGATGTCGCGACCACTACATGAGGGGATGTCGAGCCGCTCCAGGTGTGCCTTGTAGATCACGGCATAATCGATCAGCGATTCGCGACCCACGGCCATTCGACTTGCCGAAACGCAGGTGATGGCGTTGCTGCTCGGCCTGGCAGCGCCCACCTCCTTACTACTCGCGCGGCCACACACACCGTTCCTGGAACCCGACGCGCTGCAGGTGCGCATCGGCTGTGTGAGCGACATCCGCGTTACCTATATGAATGGCGGCCACTATCTCCATATGGAACATCCCGCGGATGTTGCTAACTGGGCAAACGCATCATTTTGAATGCCCCGCACGCCTCTTAAGGCAGCCGCTGATAGGACCGCCCAGGTTTCAGAGCGCGTTCACCGGCATCCCGGCACCGGCCTGTTTGAGCATCGAGGCGATTTGCGTCATGGTGAATTTCGATGTCCGCACGGAACCTCCTGACTTGGGAACAATGCCGGAAAGTTCTACTCATGAAGTACCTGTCTGAGCGGGAAGCTTACTTGGAGAGGGTGTATTCCCGTTCGGGAAAAAGCACCGCATCAGCCTTGTTCGTCGATCCGCCGAAGGCCACCCAAAACACAAGCGTCACCGTCGAGTTGTCGTCGAGAGCTCTCAGCTCGGCGTGCGGCAGGGGCGCGTACATACCCCAGTCCACGTCTGTGAGTTTCACGCGTTCGGCCTCGAACAGAGTTATCGTTCTGGCCTGGCCGCCGGCGGTGCCGCGCACCTCCAGCCAGGCCCTCTGGCCCGAACTGGCCAGCGGCCAGGGGCCGGCGTGGACGAGGACGTCACCGGTGACGATGTCGAGGTCAATCGTGTCCCCGATAGCCTCGTTGATGTACGGCTTCGGTAGGACGGGATCGCGGTCGGCAAAGCGCAGCACCCGCAGCGACAGAACTTGCGAGTCATGGCGTTCGCCGTTGCGCACGACTAGGTACCATATTGGGGCGGTATCGCCCACGAATTTCCCGAACTCCTCGGAGGTGAAGGTGTAGACGAGCTCCCCGTTGCCTGGCTTGGCAGAACTCCACGAAGCCATGTCGAGGGCCGCCTGCACCCTGTCGGTGGCCAGCAAGGGCGGGGAGAGGCTGGGCACGCGCACGGTGATGCCGCCGACGGCGTCGTGCGGATCGAGCGTGCCGCTCGGTGCGTAGTCCACACTGGGCGGGAGCAGTGTGCCCAGCCCGGCGCCGATGTGCAGGGACAGCGGGTCGGAGCGGCCCTTGCCTTCGACGGTGTATTCGACCTCGACGTCGGCGTCGACGTT